>TARA_R110000796_G_scaffold46139_1_pt1 | contig 94958 bp, 69 predicted proteins | sample TARA_R110000796 | Tara Oceans TARA_R110000796 (sample SAMEA4397815) | marine metagenome | biome: Polar Biome; feature: [SRF] surface water layer (ENVO:00010504); material: water (ENVO:00002006), including particulate matter (ENVO:01000060) such as... | depth 5 m
GATCAACCTGTCGAGACCCAATATCAGCGAGCAGGCGATTGAGTCCGTGGTCGAGGTGTTGCGTTCGGGGCAATTGGTGCAGGGACAAAAAAGTGAGGCCTTTGAGTGTTGATGGGCCGTTTCCTAGTAATAAAGAATCCAGGGATTGGTGATATGAAAGTAATGCTAGGTACCGTTGAAGTGGCTGGCTTTGTGGCGGGCTTGACTAGCGGCTTGCGGTCTATCGGTGTGTCCGCTGAAAGCTATCTGTCCGCTTCCCACCCATTTGGTTATGATGGCGCGGATGATAAGCAGCCTTTGGTAGTTCGAATTTGGCGCTATTTAGGAAGCTTTCGTGCAAAGCATGCGTCGATGCCCCTGCCGTTAAAAGGTATGGTCTGGGGGCTTCAGTTCTTGCTCTCTTGGTTGGTCCTCTTTTACTCTGCCTTTATTTTTGACGCTTATATATTTGTATACGGAAAAACTATAACCAATACTCGCTTTGAGCTTTTTTTATTGCGCTTAATGAACAAAAAAATAATATTCGTCTATCTTGGTAGTGACTGTCGCCCGCCTTATCTGAGTGGTGGCAGCATTTCAGGTGTGCCTTCTGATCAAGCAGCAGCGCGGGCTGTCCACGCCTCTAAAAAAGTATCGAAGAAGATTTGGTTTCAGGAGCGTAAAGCTGATTACGTCGTCAATGCTCCTGGGACCGGGCAGTTCCATCGGAGAGATTTCGTTAACTGGTTTTCAATGGGGGTGCCTGTTTCACGAGCGAATCATACGAGCGCTACGGATGTCGCACAGACAGCTCGCGCAGTGCGTATTCTTCACAGCCCTTCTAAACCGTTAATCAAAGGCTCTGATGAGATACGTGCAGTGGTGAGCAGGCTTCAGAAGAAAGGCTATTTGATTGATTTTATAGAGCTAAAGGGCGTGCCGAACTCTAAAGTGAGGGAGGAGCTGGCCCGGTGCGATTTCGTGATCGACCAATTGTATTCTGATTCGCCGATGGCTTTTTTTGCCACCGAGGCTGCCCACTTTGGCAAACCCACGGTAGTGGCGGGCTACTTTTCTGAGTGCGCCAGCGATTATATCGCCAGCGACGACATGCCTCCGAGTGTTTATGTCATGCCGGATAAGCTGGAGGAAGCCGTGGCGAATTTGATCGACGATCACAAATATCGTACTGAGTTAGGGCTGGCCGCACGCGATTTTATTCACAGTCGGTGGGACAATCGATTAGTGGCTCAACGTTATCTGCGGCTGCTAAACGGCGACGTGCCTGCGAGTTGGCTTTGTTCAGCCAAAGAGCTCTCTTATGTTCATGGTTGCGGTGTTGACCAAGACCAGATTGTTTTGGTGGGTCGCTATATTGTTGACCATTTCGGATGGCCGGCTTTTCGGCTGGAAGGTAAATCTGAACTGAAAAAACAGCTTGCAAAATTGTTAAACCAGCCGGCGAGCCCTGATGCTTAAAGCCGCATTGCGAGACAGCTTGGTTTACGGACTTGCGACCGTGCTCTCCAGGGGTATGGCGTTTTTCCTGTTGCCTCTGTACACCCACGTTCTTACGGTTTCACAGTACGGTGCCTATGACCTGCTGATCACCCTTGGCGCCCTGGCCAATTTGACCATCGCCCTGGAAATATCCCAGGGGCTGGCCCGGCACTGGGCGGAGGCCGCCGATGCTAACGAAAAGCGGCGTCTGGCCAGCACTGCCCTGTTCTTCTCCCTCGGAATGTATGGCTCTTGGCTGACTGTGGCGCTGTGGTTCGCCGAGCCGCTCGCGGCGATGATCCTCGGGGATTCGGAGTATCTATCGGCGTTCCGCATGGGGGTGCTGTTTATCGCCGCTAACGGCCTGTATCTACTGCTGCTCAACCAGTTCCGCTGGCAGTTGAGAAGCCGGGCCTACGCGTCAGTCAGCATCGCCTACGCGGTCTTGACGGTGTGTTTCGCCGTGCTGTTCTGTGTGCTTCTGGGCATGAAGCTGGTGGGGGTGATGCTGGCCCAGTTTATGGCCGCCGCGAGCGCCTCGTTGGCCTGTTTTTACATGTTAAAGTCCAGTTACGGCCCGTTGTTCGACACCCGTCTGCTGAAGAAGATGCTGCGGTTCTCGGCGCCGCTGGTACCGGCGGGCTTTCTGGTGTTCCTGAACCTGTACGTGAACAGGTTGGCGCTCAACCACTTTATGTCGCTGGAAGAGGTGGGTGTTTTCGGCATTGCTAGCCGCATCGCCGGGATAGCTGCGTTGTTGATCATTGGTATCAGAGCGGCGCTGACACCTCTGATCTATGAAAACCACCGGCGGCCGGAAACACCCGGTGAAATCGCCACTCTGTTCGGTTGGTTTCTGGCATTCGCGTTCCCGGCCTGCTTGTTCTTGTCGGTGTTTGCGCGGGAAGGGATTCTGGTGCTGGCCAAGCCGGCTTATGCTGAGGCGGCGTCTCTGGTGATCTATCTGGCGCCCGCCATGCTGATGTCGCAGATGTACATCTTCGCCCCGGGCATCGTGATCAGTAAAAAGACTTACTGGCAGTTCTGGTTGACTCTGGCATCCGCCACCGTCAGCGTGGTCGGCAATCTGACACTGGTGCCTGTGGCCGGCGTCACAGGTGCCGCGATCGCCACCCTGGCCAGTGCCTTGGTGTTCTTTCTTGGCTGGGTGTGGATCAGCCAGCGGCTCTATCCCGTCCCCTACGCCTGGTCCCGCGCCGTCCTGGCGATGCTCTGTTTCGCCGGGCTATCTTCGTTGGGGGTCTGGATCGATGCCTCGGAAGTGGCGCTATGGCCGGCGATCATCGCCAAGGTGTTGCTGCTGCTGGCCATGATCGTCGCCGTCGTGGCCTTGAAGCTGCTCCCGGCCGCCGATCTGCGCAAGTTGGTCTCCAGCCTCACCGGCCGATTGCGCCCATCCAGCGGCAAATGATAAACCTGTCGCCGATCTGTCACCCGGGGTTAGCATTATAGTAAACACAATGTAAAATGCCGCTGCGTGTCATAGGCATGACAAAACTTGCGGGTGATAATCCTCGCCCCAGGGACCGGGGAAACACACCAACCATCAGGATAGGAAGCCGCCAGTGTTAAGTGGGTTCAAGCGGGCCTTCTGGCCCCGAGCAGTCAAAGGCGGAGCTCTGGGTGTACTGCTAAGCGTGAGCGCGACGGCCACCGCCGCCCCCTGGGCGGAGGCCGGGGATCTGCGCGCCCGCCATCATCTGGAAGCGCTCTCCGCGCTGGGCTGCTTCGACGGCCTCACCACCACCTGGCCGGTCAACTGGTCGGCGGTGGCCGAAGGCCTGCGCGGCGCCAGCGACACCTGCCGCACCAGCGAGCACACCGCCTACCTGCGCGCCGCCCTGGACCGCGCCAAAGCTGAAACCCGCACCGCCACCGTTACCCTCGGCGGCGCCAATGAAGAGCCCCTGTTCCGCCACTTCGGCGCGCAGCCCGCCGGCCAGGTAGATAGTTCGGCGGCGGTCTCCTTCACCGGCCGCCGCTTCGCCGCCCGCATCCAGGCCGGCTACACCGACACCGACGACCGCGAAGACACCAGCGAGCTGCGCGCCGACGGCAGCTTCGTCGCCGGCCGCTTCGGCAACTGGCAGCTCGGTGCCGGCGCCATCGACCGCTGGTGGGGCCCCGGCCACCACAGCTCCCTGGCGCTCTCGAATAATGCCCGTCCGGTGCCGGGCCTGTGGTTCGGCCGCCAGACCCAGTACGCGCCGCGCTCGCCATGGCTCAACTGGATCGGCCCCTGGGATTTCCAGGCTTTCGTCGGCCAGTTGGAGCAGGACCGGGCGGTACCGGACGCCAAGCTGGTGGGCGGCCGCCTGACCTTCCGGCCGGCCAGCTTTCTGCAGATCGGTCTCACCCGGCTGTTCCAGTGGGGCGGGGAAGGGCGGCCCGACGGCCTGGATTCCTTTGGCGATGCGTTGATCGGTAAGGACAACGGGCAGCAGAACACCGCCCCCGGGGACGACAACGACCCCAGCAACCAGGTGGCCGGCTTTGATTTTCGCGCCGGTTTCCCGTTGTTCGGCGTGCCCACCGGCTTCTACGGCCAGATGATGGGGGAAGACGAGGCCGGCGGCCTGCCGTCCAAATTCTCCGCCTTGGTCGGCTTTGACGCCCTCACCGGCATCGGCGCCGGCAGCCAGCGTTTCTTTCTGGAAGGCACCGACACTGTCTCGGGGCGTGCGTTGAGCGACGCCGAATTCAACACCGCCTATGAGCACGGGACCTACCGCAGCGGCTTCCGCTACTATGGCCGAAACCTTGCGTCCACGTTCGAAAGCGACGCCCGTGCGCTGACCCTCGGCGGCCAGCAGTTTTTCCGCAACGGCATGGTGTTCACCGCCTCGGTCACCAGCGCCACCCTCAACGCGGAAGGCGGCAAACGGGCTCAAGTGCCGCCGGACGGCGCCGAAATACTGCAAGCCAACGCGGAACAAGATATCGTGCTGGCTGAATTACGGCTGGAACACGGCCTGCTGGGCGGGCGACTCACCTGGGCCCTGGCCGCCACCGACGAAGCGGTGGACACCTTCGCCGGTGAGCGCGAGCAGGTCACCGCCATGGCGCAATGGCGCCGCACGTTTGACTGGTAAAGGACTCCCAAACGGTTATGACAGCAATAATGAAAACACTGGGTATCTTCGGGCTGCTGCTGGCCATCGCCGGCTGCACCATCGTGCCCGGCTCGGACCGCGATTCCAATCCCGGCTGGTTCGCCGAAGACGAACAGCCGGACGCCGCCTCCCTGCCGGATGTGATCAAAACCCATACCATTACCACCGCCATCCTCGACCAAAACCAGGCGCCGGCGCCGGAACTGCCGGAGGCGCTGGCCGACTCGCCGGAAACCTACGATTACGAAGTGGGCGTCGGCGATGTTCTGCAGATCACCGTCTGGGATCACCCGGAACTGACCATCCCCGCCGGCTCCATGCGCAGCGCCCAGGAGTCCGGCAATCTGGTGCATAGTGACGGCAGCATCTTTTATCCCTATGTGGGCAAGGTCCATGTGGAGGGTATGAAGGTCACCGAGATCCGCGAGATGATCACCGACCGCCTGGATGAATACATTGAGGCGCCCCAGGTGGACGTGGCGGTGGCCGGGTTCCGAAGCAAACGAATCTACGTTACCGGCGCGGTGAATGAACCTGGCACCTATCCGATCACTAATGTGCCGATGCGTTTGGTGGACGCGGTCAGCGCCGCCGGCGGCATCGGTGACAACGCCAACTGGTCCCAGGTGATCCTTTCCCGTGACGGTAAGGAATACCGCCTCTCCCTGCGCGGCATCTACGAGAACGGTAACGCTGCTCAGAACGTGCTGCTGCGCCCCGGTGACGTGGTCAATGTGTCGCGCAGCGACGACAACAAGGTCTTCGTACTCGGCGAGGTGGTGCGGCCCAAGAGTATGCCGATGGGGCGCAATGGTATGAGCCTGGCCGAGGCGCTCTCCGACACCGGTGGCTTGGACGAGCGGGAAGCGGACGCTTCCGGTATTTTCGTGTTCCGCAAGGCGCAGCCTGATCAAGAGCACGGCATCGACGTCTACCAGCTTAACGCCAAGGACGCCGCCGCCCTGGTGCTGGCGGACAGCTTCCAGCTGCAGCCCCGCGACATCGTTTACGTTACCGCCGCGCCGTTGGCCCGTTGGAATCGGGTGTTGAGCCTGTTGGTGCCCAGCGTGACCGCTCTGTATTTGGGCGGTCGCACTGAAGATCAACTGGGAAGCGACTAGATGTTCGAGCGCATCCTGGTGGTCTGCGACGGCAACATCTGCCGCAGCCCCACGGTGGCGGCCATGCTCGCCGCCGCCCGGCCTGAAAAGCGAGTCGGCTCCGCGGGTCTGGTGGGCTTGGAAGGCCACGACATGGAGCCCACCGCCCGGGAGGTGGCCAGCGCCCAAGGATTGGAGTGCGGTCCCCACCAGGCCCGCAAGCTGGACCGGGCATTGTGCCAGGACGCTGACCTGATACTGGTCATGGAAGGGCGCCAGCGCGACCGCATTATCCAGCAGTTTCCGGAAGCCAGCGGCAAGACCTTTCTGCTCAGCCATTGGAACGGCGGCCAGGATATCCCCGACCCCTACCGCCGGGGTCGAGAGGTGTTTGAACGGATCTACCCGTTGATGCGCCAGGCCACGGACGCCTGGCTGAAAAAATTATGAACACAGGACCGATAGAACTCCATGAGTAATCAACCTGATACCCCCCGCGGAAGAAGCGCCGTCTCCATGGATGAGGATATCGACCTGCATCGGTTGTGGGGCCTGCTGGTGGATGCCCGCTGGTTGATCCTGGGCACCACGCTGCTGGCGCTGCTGCTGGGCGCCGCCTATGCCTTCCTGGCGACGCCGATCTATAAAGCGGACGCCCTGCTGCAGGTGGAAAAGAAGCAAAGCGGTCTGCCGGGGTTCGAAGAGCTCAACGAAGCGCTCGGCCAGGAGTCCTCAACGGCGGCGGAAATCGCCATTCTGACGTCACGGATGGTGCTCGGTAATGTGGTCGAGCAACTGCACACCGATATCCTGGTGGCGCCGGACCGCATACCGGTGTTGGGTGCCCTGGGCGCACCGGAACCGGCTGCCCGGGGTTTGCCTCGCCCTTTATTCGCCGGCTATCGCGACAGCAAAACCTTGGTGACTGTTAAGCGTTTCACCGTTCCAGATAATCTTCGTGGGACTGAATTTACCCTCTCCGCTGACGACCACGGCCAACCTACTTTGTATTACAACGAGCAAGAAGTGCTCGGCGGTCCCGCCGATCAGGTGCTCACCAGCGAAGACAATAGTATTGCTCTGGAACTAGGCGAATGGCAGTACGGCGGCGAGCCGTTGACCCTGATTCGCCAATCCCGACTGGCTGCTGTTAACAATTTGCGCAGTCGGCTTGAGGTACAGCAGAAAGGTGCGGACACAGGTATCCTTGATGTGACGCTGGCAGGCTCTAGCCCGGAACGTATTCAGAAGGAATTGAATGCGGTAGCGGACAACTATCTGTTGCAGAATATTAACCGGCAGGCCGCCGAAGCTGAGAAAAGCTTGGCGTTTCTGGACGACCAGTTACCGCAACTCAAAGCCAAGCTGACTGCCGCAGAAGAAAAGCTTAATGAATACCGATTGCAAAGAGACTCAGTGGACATGGAACTGGAAACCCAGTCGCTACTTGGCAGGCTGGTGTCCATGGAAGCCAAGCTCAACGAGCTGAAAATCAAAGAGAGCGAAGTCTCCGCGAAGTTTACCAAGGAGCATCCAGCCTACCGGACGTTGCTGGAGCAGCGCCGCTCCCTGGAGCAAGAAAAAGCGCAATTGAACAAGCAGATCGGTAACTTGCCGGAGACCCAGCAAAAAATCCTGCGTCTGATGCGTGACGTGGAGCTGAACCAAGAAATTTATGTAGGGCTTATGAACCGTGCTCAGGAACTTCGCATCATGAAGGCCAGCACGGTGGGCAATGTGCGGATTATTGACGATGCTGTGGTTGCCCCCGCCCCGGTAAAGCCCAAGAAAGACTTGGTGATAGCATTGGCTGGCGTGCTCGGCCTGATGCTATCAGCCGCCTATGTGCTGGGTGCGGGCCTGCTGCACCGAGGCATTGAAACCCCAGACCAACTGGAAGAGCAGGGCATCCCGGTTTACGCCGCCGTCCCTCTCTCCGAGCACCAGCAAAAACTGGACCGCCTGGTGGCCATGATGCGCCGCCGCAAGCGCTCCAAGCACGAACCCATTCCGCTGCTGGCCATCAACGACCCGGCGGACCTGGCCATCGAAGCCCTACGCAGCCTTCGCACCAGCCTCCACTTCGCCATGATGGAGGCCAGCAACAAGATAATGATGATCTCCGGCCCCAGCCCGGAGGTGGGCAAATCCTTTATCTCCGCCAATCTGGCGGCGGTGCTCGCTCAGGTGGGTCAGAAGGTGGTGGTGATCGACGCCGACATGCGCAAGGGCCACCTGCACCGCTACTTCGAAAACCAGAACGACGTGGGCCTGTCTGATGTGCTGTCCGCTCAGGCGGAACACCACCAGGCCATCCACGAGACCAAGGTGGAGAACCTGCACTTTATCCCGCGCGGCCAGATCCCGCCCAACCCGGCAGAGCTGCTCATGCACTCCCGCTTCAAGACGCTGATGGAACGGCTCTCCGCTGAATACGACCTTGTGCTAGTGGATACGCCGCCGATCTTAGCCGTCACCGACGCGGCCATCATTGGGCAACAGGCCGGCACTAGCCTGATTGTCGCCCGCTACGGCGTGAATTCCGCTAAGGAAGTGGACGTCAGCGTGCACCGCTTCGAGCAGAATCGTGTCGAGATCAAGGGCGCTATCCTCAATGCCATCGAGCGCCGTGCCAGCAACGAATACGGCTATTACGCTTATCATTACGATAGCGAAAAAACTTGATAGTGATGCCTGCATGCAGGCCTGAATAAAGTACTGAGGTATTAAGATGAATAAGACGTTTGCACTGATAGGTGCCGCCGGTTATATCGCGCCGAGACATATGAAGGCGATCCAAGATACCGGTAGTACACTGATTGCGGCATTAGATAAAAATGATTCTGTGGGCATCATTGATAGTTATTTTCCGGACGCGGATTTTTTTACAGAGTTTGAGCGGTTCGACCGCCATATCGATAAATTGCGCAGAGAGAATGGCGGAAAAAGTGTCGACTTTATATCGATTTGCTCGCCCAATTATTTGCATGACTCACATATGAGATTTGCTCTACGCTCTGATGCAGATGCTATTTGTGAAAAACCTTTGGTGTTAAATCCCTGGAATATTGACGGACTTCAAGATATTGAAAAGGATACCGGTAGAAAGGTTAACACCATTCTTCAGCTTCGGGTGCATCCCTCGATCATAGCTCTTAGAGACAAAGTCCGTTCAGAGAATAAACGTACTAAACATGAAGTGGATTTGACTTATATAACGTCCCGGGGCCACTGGTATTTGCAGTCTTGGAAAGGCGACGAGAGAAAGTCTGGTGGCATTGCCACTAATATTGGGGTGCATTTTTATGACATGCTGCACTTCATTTTTGGGGATCTCCAAGAAAATGTAGTTCACCATAGCAATGAGACAATGGCTGCCGGCTATCTGGAATACGAAAAGGCGAGGGTTCGCTGGTTCTTATCGGTTGATTTTGCATTTGTACCTGATAGCGCTAAGGCGCAGGGGCAACGGACTTATAGGTCGATCACTGTAGACGGCGAGGAAATTGAGTTCTCCGGCGGCTTTACGGACCTGCATACCCGCAGCTATGAAGAAATTCTGGCTGGACGCGGTTTCGGGTTAGAAGAGAATCGTGTTGCAATTGAAACCGTGGCTGATATCAGGAACGCCAAGCCATTAGGCCTGAGAGGTGATTATCATCCGTTTCTGAAGGGTGTGATTTGAGCCTACAGGTCCTGTTTTCGGGAGGAGGGCCTAGTCGATGCGTAGGCTGTCTTTCGGCCGGCCTTCCGACCCTTACTGTGATATTGATCATAGTAAGGGGGTGCAATAGCATCAATTTGTTATATGTAAACGTAAGAAGGCGCAACAAAGACAAGCTGAGCACTACGGTCGGGTTGACCGCGCCAGGCTAGCGTAGGCTCCGTCACGCGAACGTCATATTCCCGCGCGAAGTTATACGAATACGGACACTCGGCCTAAAAAGGGCCGGGCGCGGGCAGAGCCCCGAAAAGGAAAACGGCATGAGCGATTCAGGCTGGTACGTGGTTCAGTGCCGCGCCAACCAGAACTACAGGGCCCAGGAAAACCTGGAAAATCAGGGCTTTACCTGCTTTCAGCCCCAGCTCTGTCTGGAAAAAGTACGCGCCGGCCGACGCGTGCAGCGTCAGGAACCTCTGTTCCCCGGCTACCTCTTTATTCAGCTTTCCGAACAGGACAGTGGCTGGCACACCATTCGCTCCACCCGGGGCGTGACCAAACTGGTGGCCTTCGGCGACCGCCCGGCGGCGGTGCCCCCCTCCGTGATTGATGCCCTCAAGCTGCAAACCCAGACCAGCGCCAACGACGACCCCCCCGCGCTGCGCCCGGGCGACCGCCTGCGCATCGAACACGGACCCTTTGCGGACATGGAAGCGGTGTTCCAACGCTTCGACGGCCAGGAGCGCGCCATCGTGCTGCTCAGTATGCTCCACAAGCAGCACCGCCTCACCCTGGCCCTGAAAGACATAAGCACGCTGTAAAGGCGGCTCTACGGAGCCCCCGTGCGAGCGGGCCCAGCCCGCGAAAGGCCGGCAAAGCCAGCCGGCAGGATCCCAGAGACCTGCCAAAAACGAGCAAACCGGTATACACCGTCCTCAGGGAACTGACGGCAAACCCTGCGGCGGTAGCGTGCCCGAACCAGTACAATCCCAATCAATAACAGGCCGGATCAGACAAGGTAAAAGAGAATGACCCACCCCTCCCTGGAAGACATCAAACTGGCCGTGATCGGCCTTGGCTATGTAGGCCTGCCCCTGGCCGCGGAGTTTGGCAAGCACCGCCCGGTGGTGGGCTTCGACGTGAATCGCGACCGTATCCGCGCCCTGCGCGAAGGGCACGATTTCACCCGGGAGCTCAGCGACGCGGAGCTGGCCGCCTCGGAGGGTCTGGCGTTCAGCGACGATCCGGCGGCGCTGGACGGCTGTAACGTCTATATCGTCACGGTGCCGACTCCCATTGATGAGCACCGCCAGCCCGATCTCACGCCGCTGATCAGGGCGTCTGAGACCATCGGCAAGACCCTCAAGCCCGGTAACATCGTGATTTACGAGTCCACGGTATTCCCTGGCGCCACCGAGGAGCACTGCGTGCCGGTGCTGGAGCGGGTCTCCGGTCTTACGTTCAACCAGGAGTTCTACGCGGGCTACAGCCCGGAGCGCATCAACCCGGGCGACAAACTCCACCGCGTCACCGACATCATGAAGGTCACCGCCGGCTCCACGCCGGAAGTGGCGGACACCATTGACCGCCTCTATGCCTCCGTGATCACCGCCGGCACCCATCGGGCCTCCAGCATCAAGGTGGCGGAAGCCGCCAAGGTAATCGAGAACACCCAGAGGGACCTGAACATCGCGCTGGTGAACGAACTGGCGATGATCTTCAAGCGCATGAATATCGACACCCAGGAGGTACTGGAAGCCGCCGGCACCAAATGGAACTTCTTGCCGTTCCGTCCCGGGCTGGTGGGTGGCCACTGCATCGGCGTGGACCCCTACTACCTGACCCATAAAGCCCAGGCGGTGGGTTACCACCCGGAGGTGATCCTCTCCGGGCGGCGTATCAACGACGGCATGGGCCGCTTCGTGGCCAGCGAGCTGGTTAAGGCCATGCTGGACCGCTGCATCCAGGTCAACGGCGCCCGGGTACTGGTGATGGGCCTGACCTTCAAGGAAAACTGCCCGGACCTGCGCAACACCCGGGTGATCGACGTGATCCGTGAGCTCCAGGACTACAATGTCACCGTCGACGTCTACGATCCCTGGATCAACCCGGATGAGGCCTACCGGGAATACGGCATCCAGCCCATCGAAAAGCCTCAGGTGGCCAGCTACGACGGTATCGTTCTGGCTGTGGCGCACAACGAATTCAAGGCCATGCCCGCCAGCGAGATACGCCAGCTGGGCCGCGACCCTCACGTTCTCTACGACTTGAAGTACGTGCTGCCCAAAGAAGCCGTTGATCGACGGCTTTAATGGGTGACGCAACAAACTCTGATAGTGGTCAACCAATTATGAGAATAGCCCACATCTGCCTGTCCAACTACTACATGGATGACCGGGCCTATCAGGAAAACGAACTGGTGGAGGAGCACGCGCGGCAAGGACATGAGGTGCTGGTGATCGCGTCGACGCAGATCTTCACCACCGACCGGCGTCGGGAGTTCGTCGAACCGGGGCATTATCGCTGTAAACAGGGCATCGAAGTGATCCGTTTGCCCTATCATCCATGGGTGCCCCATACCGTGGCGAAAAGCCTAAGGCCGCATAGAGGCGTCTATCAGTTTCTGAAAGATTTCAAGCCGGACTCGATCCTATTCCACGGCATGTGCGGCTGGGAGCTGGTGACCGTCAGCCGCTACAAGAAGGCCCACCCGGAGATAAAGTTTTACGTGGATACTCACACGGACTTTATCAACAGCGCCCGGGGCCCCGTCTCCAAGTGGGGCCTGCACTATCTTTATTACCGGCCCATCGTGCACTTGTGTCTTCCTTGGATCGACAAAATTCTCTATATCTCGGCGCTGACTGGAAAGTTCGCGAGGACGTTTTACGGTGTTCCGGAGGAGAAATTGGAGTTTTACCCGTTGGGCGGTCACCCGGTCGAGGATGACGAATACAAAGCACTTAGAGAAGGCACCCGCCAGGAAATGGGCTTGACTAATGACCAGGTGCTGTTCGTGCAATCGGGTAAACAGTCCGCTTCCAAAAGGCTTCTAGATACTCTGAAAGCTTTCACCGGCAATCCTGATCCGCGCTTCCGGCTGGTACTCGTTGGCTCCTTGCTCGACGACATCCGTGAACAGGCCCAGGAGCTGATCGATTCTGACGACCGGATTGAGTTCTGGGGCTGGCGGACCCCCGCCGAACTGCGGGCACTGCTCTGTGGCGCGGACGTCTACCTGCAGCCGGGCAGCCAGTCGGCTACCATGCAGACCAGCCTGTGCTGCCGTTGTGTGCCAGTCCTTGAGGACATCGAGGGCCATAACTTCTATACGAAAGAGAACGGTTGGGTGGTCAGCGGTGAGCAAGATATCGAATCTATACTTGGAAAAATCAGTTCAGGGAACGTTGATTTAAGGGCGATGGCGAAAGAATCCGAAAAAATTGCCAGGAAAATGCTGGACTATGCGTTACTAGCCCGGCGTTTGCTTCATTAGGAGCTATTCACCGAATGACTCAATACGAAAAAGTTAAAGAACAGCTTAAAGATAACCCGAAAACGTGGCTAATTACCGGTGTCGCAGGCTTTATAGGTTCCAATCTTCTGGAAACCTTACTCAAGCTAGGGCAGCCGGTGGTCGGACTGGATAATTTCTCTACTGGACATAAGCACAACCTAGACGAAGTAAAGAGGCTCGTCACCGAAGAGCAATGGCGCCGCTTCCTATTCATCTCCGGGGATATCTGTAACCTGGAAGACTGTCGCAAGGCAGTAAAGGGCACCGATTACATCCTTCATCAAGCTGCCTTGGGTTCCGTACCCCGCTCCATCGAAGATCCAATAGGCACAAACCGAGCAAATATCGATGGTTTTTTGAATATGCTGGTTGCAGCGAAGGATGAGCAGGTGGAAAGTTTTACATATGCGGCCTCGAGCTCCACCTACGGTGATCATCCCGACCTGCCTAAAGTTGAGGGTAAGATCGGTAGTCCATTATCACCTTATGCTGTGACCAAGTACGTTAACGAGATTTACGCTGACGTATTTGCTCGGACCTATGGGTTCAAGTCCATTGGTTTGCGGTATTTTAATGTGTTCGGGCCCCGGCAGGACCCCAATGGAGCTTATGCAGCCGTGATCCCGAGGTGGGCAGCTTCCATGATTCGAAGTGAGCCTGTCTACATTAACGGCGACGGAGAAACCAGCCGTGATTTTTGCTATGTTGATAATGCGGTTCAAGCTAATCTTTTAGCCGCTACCTCGTCAGAGAAGTTTAAGGGTGAAGTATACAATGTTGCGCTAAATTCTCAGACTACGCTAAATCAACTTTTTGTGGCTATTCGCGAAGAGCTGGACAGCTTGTCGATAGGGGGGACACGCAGACCTGAGTATCGTCATTTTCGTCCAGGCGACGTTCGTCACTCCCAGGCAGATATTAGCAAGGTTCAAAGTGACTTAGGCTACGTGCCCACTCACACGGTCTCGGAGGGCTTGTGGGCAGCAATGCCATGGTATGTAAAGTACGTATAGCCTTGGTTGCATAGTATACATAAGAAAATAGTTTTTGTAGGTTAAAAGAGCGATTATATTTAAGGCTGTTTAGTGCAAAGATATATACGCGCTGTAGTGTATATTTTTCATAGCCTATATTATAATTATCGGGATGGGTGATTGTTCTTCAATTGCTGTCCATGTTCTAAATATTTACGGATCTATAGCCATTATAATAAGTTTGACGATATTGTGATCGATATTGCCCTGTAAGTCTTTGGTTTTTCTTTTTGTAACCAGTATGTATTCGCGCCGCCTCCGGTGTTGGCGTCTTAATGAATCGTCGGTATTGAACGTCAGTGTTTCTTGAGAAATGGAAGCGCTTTCTCAAAGCGAATTTATAGGATTTGTGTTGGTCCTCGTATTTTTAGGATGTCTCTCTGCTATTGCAGAATAAAGACCGAGGAAAATGATTGTGTTGCAAAGAGGAAGTTTTATGCTCAATTTGGTTAATTGTTTGTGGCAGGTTGAACTTTCATTGCGTGACTTGAATTTGAAGAAGTAATTTATATTAATGGAAATTCATCCTCGGTGAATTATTATGCGTGTTCTGCACACGGCTCTAATGACTTCTTTTGAGCCTGGCGTTCTCAACCAAATGTCGTCTGAAAGAATCGCTGCTAAGCGTGCAGATATAGAGTGGGACTGTTTATTGGCAATGCCATATGCAGGTAATGAAATGCCGGATTTTGTTCAGGTCATACCAGAAAAAGAGAGCTCCCGGCCGGCAAGGTTCTTTTCAAATATAAAGCAACGTTTCTTGTATTATAAAAAAATAATGAAAATCAGGAATAAATATGATGTCTTTTTGATTAGATACCGGGTTTCTGACCCGCTTTTCTTTATATTCTTATTGTTCTTGAGGCGGGCAGTTTATACTGTCCATCACACTCTCGAACTGCCCGAGATTCTTCACAACGAAGGTTGGAAAAATCAAATAAAGTATATACTCGAAAAAGTAATTGGAAAAATTAACCTGAGAATGATCTCTGGTGCCGTCTGCGTCACTGATGAAATATCGGTCCATCAAAGAGAGCGTGCCAATTGTCCTAATTTAAAGGTTTATGTTTATCCTAACGGCATATTTTTAAATAATGTAGAGACTCATATTCATGATGACCGGCATCCATCAACTCCAGAGTTTTTATTCATGGCCAGTAACTTTGTTCCATGGCATGGTTTAGATCTGCTATTGAAAGATGTTGCTCGCAGCGATAAAAACTTCACTCTCCACTTGGTTGGAAACGTTGACGTTAAACAGTTAGAGAAATTCGGTAATGATAAACGGATCGTTTTCCACGGCGTGAAATCCGGCAAGGAACTTGATGATGTCATTTCGCGCAGCTGGGTTGGTTTGTCCTCCTTTGCTTTGTATCGGAAAGGTATGGAAGAGGCGTGTACGCTGAAAGTTAGGGAGTATTTGCTTCACGGCATTCCTGTGTATTCCGGTCATCGAGATGTTTTTCCATCAGACTTTCCGTATTATCAAGAAGGTCCCGTCTCTATCTGCGAGATGTACACATTTGCGAAGTTAATGAGGTCGGTTTCGCGATCTACAGTTCGGACTCAATCATTTCCTCTGATATCAAAAGAGGTCTTACTCATTAAATTATTCAAGGAAATTGAGCGTGACAATTTATTTTGATCTGGCTTTTATCTTTACCGACCCGGCCTTTCCAGTCGTTCATGATTTTTAGGCATTAAGATTATCTTTAAACTGATTTTTCAGAATCAAATGTCACGGGAAAAAGTATACATTGGTAAAAGTTTGCTGCTGGTTTCTAAAATCAACATGTAGAGGCCTTTTGAAGTAAGCTGCTTAGTGTTTAATTTGATGATTAGGCGCTGCGCCATCTATTTAAGCTTGCTTTGTGAGGCTTCTGGTTTCGTAGGTTCTGCTTATATGAGAATTATGCATGTCGTTTGTGGTCCAGGCGCCGGAGGAGCAGAGGTATTTGTTAAGGACATGGCTAGAAGCTTAGTAAAAGAAGGGCACCATGTCCATTTGGTATTTTTGCAAACAGCCATTGAGTCTGGGCGGTCGGAAAGTTTTTCTCGAAGCTTTCTTTCGGATCTTGAGGCGTACGGAATTTTTTATAGTTTTATAGGTATTCGCGCTCGCAGGAATTTATTGTTTGGCATTCTGCGATTAAGGAAGATAATTCGTGAGGTGTCTCCGGACATTGTCCACGCTCATTTGTATCACGCTCTCTTTTTTATGCATTTTGTACCCGCAATCCCAGTGGTATTTACCAAACATAGTATAAAGCTTGGTGCGCCAAGATTTATATTAAGGCTTCTTTTAATGAGAGCGTCAGCTTTTGTGGCTATCTGTGGCGCTTGTAAGAATAAGTTTAAGAATATAATGCACACTAGACTGGTGCAGATAGATAATGGGACTAGTTTCAAAGGGCGCGCCAGCCGTAATTTTCCTGACTCGCCTACAGTTAAACTTCTTTATGTGGGAAGACTTTACTCTGTTAAAAATATTGGAATGCTATTGACTGCCTGTAGCAAAATAAGGGATCTTGATTTCATTTTGAGCATCGCAGGCGAGGGGCCGGAGCTGGGTTATTTAAGGGAGTTAACAGAATCTTTAGGCATTGGCCATAAAGTTTCTTTCTTGGGTAACATCGAAGATGTGGCTACTCAGATGAGCCGATCTGATGTTTTCTTGCTTTCATCATTGAGTGAGGGTTTGCCGATATCTCTCATTGAGGCATCTCTTTCGGGTCTTCCCTGTCTTGTTACTGACGTTGGTGGTTGTAAAGAAGTTATCGAAAGATGCCAAAACGGCTTCGCGGTGCCAGTTGATGATTTACACGCGTACTCTCAGAAGCTGAGGGCTCTTATCGAAGATGTTGGATTGAGAGATAGATTGTCTTTGAATGCAAGTAAGTACTCCGGATATTATTCGATAGATAGAGTCGTAAAAGAGCATCAAGATTTATATCAGGCCATACTATGATAGCACCGGTAGCTTTTTCCTCCGCCTGGCATGTTCTGTCTATGTTTTTAGTTTTTGTCATAGGTTTATTTATATCGAGATACGTTGGTTTGAGAGTGGCCAGTAGGGGTTGGCGCCCATTATTTTTATATGCATATCATACGATCTGGTGCTTAGTGTTTTTTTGGTATTCAAATATGAACGGCGCTGACTCTTTTGATTATTACTATTCTGGCGTTGCGGGTGAGGGCGAGTTTAAGTTTGGTACTAGTTTTGTTGTTCTTATGGTTAACCTTCTGGTTAACGTTTTCCATTTGTCGTATCTCGGCGTTTTTTTAGTATTTAATATTTTTGGCGCGATAGGGTATATACTTTTTGATGCTTCTTTGCGCTTTGCCAACGTCGGGTCTGGGCGCCGGTTGAACATGCTCGCTACTCTGGTGGTGTTGTTGCCATCAGTAAGCTTTTGGTCTTCAGCTATTAGTAAAGATGCCATCTCTTTCCTGGCTGTTGGGGCCGCTCTTTGGGCGTCTATAAATTTACATAAAAGAATCAATATAATGATTTTCGCGATACTTCTAATGTTATTAGTTCGTCCTCATATGGCTGGGCTTATGATAATGTCGCTTTCTGTAGCAATTTTTTTTGATAGATCCACTTCCGCGTTTTCACGTGTTTTTCTTTCGGCTATTTTCGTGGCCGGCGCAGCCGTAATGGTGCCTTTTGCACTTGACTATGCTGGAGTTAAAGGTGGAGCCAACATTGAATCTGTTTCAGACTTTATCGAAAGACGCCAGAGCTATGTTCGTGGTGCGGCCTCTATAGATATTGCAAGCATGTCATTTCCGGAAAAGTTATTTACTTATGCTTTTAGGCCTATAGTTTTCGAAGCAAAGAGTTTGTTCGAGTTGGCTGCATCCTTTGATAATATTATCTTGCTTTATTTATTTTTGTGTGGTGTTTTTTTATCTTTTAAATTCTCTTTGGATAAAAACTACGGAAATAAGATTTTTATGTTTTTTTATACGGCTTTTTCATGGTCCATCCTTTCGCTCACAACAGCTAATTTGGGGATCGCTCTGCGTCAGAAGTGGATGTTCGTTCCTTTTATTATTTATCTGGCTTTTGCATACCTTAACAAACGCCGAGCTTCTAAAACGCCAATATAGCTAGTCTGATTAAGAGGGAAGCTTAAGAGAGCGGTCATACGCGAACTATCAATCTTTACTGAAAAGGGTATGCGATGATGAAACATGGATCGCTTGTCGTGTCGCTTGACTTTGAACTCTACTGGGGAGTTAGAGATAAGCGCACGCTGGCCGAATGTCGTCAGAGGATGAGGAGCGTTCACGCGGTGATACCTCGTATTTTGTCGTTATTCGAAGAGTACGATATTCATGCTACCTGGGCGACTGTCGGCTTTCTCTTCTTTAGTGGTGCCGAAGAGTTGCTTAACAATGCTCCTCTACTTAAGCCTAGCTATGTTGATCAGTCGCTCTGCCCTTATTCATACGTTAAGTTAACTGGTGCCAAAGAGGAAGAGCTTCATTTTGCGCCTCATCTTATAAATAGAATTGCGTCTACTAAAGGGCAAGAGATAGGTTCCCATACTTTATCGCATTATTACTGTCTTGAAGAGGGGCAAACAGTAGAGCAGTTTAAAGCAGATTTGAGTACGGCGATGAATGTGGCTAAGGCTAGAGGCTTCGATCTAAAGACCTTGGTCTTCCCCAGAAACCAGTCCAATGACGACTATATCCGCGCATTTTCTGATCTGGGAGGCCAAGCATACAGGGGCAACGAATTTAGTCCGCTGTATCGGGCTTCAGTCACTTCAGCTCATAGCTTAGTAAAGCGCGCGGGCCGTTTGCTCGATGCTTATATAAATATATCTGGCAGCAATACTTATAAACTCGAAACCCCTACTCCCGGCCAATGTCTGAATATACCCTCCAGTCGATTCCTTCGACCTTACTCGAAGCGCCTGGCATTATTCGACGGTTTGAAGCTCAAAAGGATTAAAGACGCGATGAGTCACGCGTCTGAGCATAACGAGATATTCCACCTGTGGTGGCATCCTCATAATTTTGGTGTCGACACGGACGAGAATATGCGTTTGCTGGAGCGTATTCTTTCTCATTACGCCTCTTTGAGGCGAGACCAGGGAATGGCATCTATGTCTATGGGCGAAGCAGCGAATATGGTGGCGAGATGAAAGATTATACAATGGAAGAGGCTCTTTCTTCCGAGAGGGTTGAAAGGATCGCCCGTATTTTCAGGAATAATGGAAACCCTAAAGATATCCGACATCTTGAATGGCAATATAGCAATCCGCCGGCGGGAGAGGCCGTAACCACATTCTGCGTTTCTCCGGATAACCAAGACGCAGCTGTGTACAGCGTCTTCCCTGTATCTTTCAGATCCTCCAAGCATGGCTATCTTAAAGGATCACAGTCTCTCGACACGCTCACTGATTCTCGCCATAGGGGGAAAGGCGCTTTCGTGGCATGTGCCAAGTCAAATTATAATTCTGCTATTGGCCACGGCATAGACTTTGTTTACGGCTTTCCAAACCAGTTTTCTGCTCCCGGTTTTTTTAAAAAGTTAGGCTGGTCTTCTGTAGGCTACCCGCCTTTTCGAGTTTTCTTTTGTAATTTTTTATACCCTTTTAAGAGTAAGTTCGGCGTCGGTCTTCGGCTATCGAATTTTTTTTCGAAGACGTTCCTGGCCTATAAAGTCAGGTCGCTTTGTAATAAAGAGTCGCTTGCGTTTAAGAGCTCCGTAGATTTTGAGTCGACTGCTTACGAGGATTTGTGGTCTCGTTTCTCTCAGGGATTTCCTTTGTCGCTGGATCGGTGCGCGTCTTACATGAATTGGAGGTATAAGCAAAAGCAGGATGAATATTGCTTTTTATCCGTTTATCGTGGCGCAGATTTGAAAGGTGTTTGCGTTTATGCCTGCAAGCAGAAACATGGCGGTAAGACCGGTTATATCATGGATCTCATATATGAACCTGATGATACTGACATTGGTTTTGCCTTGCTGGCTCAGGCGACCTTGGATCTCTTTAAGCAGAAAGCGGACATAATTCTTTGTTGGGCGGATATGAAGTTTGCGGTTAATGCTCCTTTTCGCTTGGCTCATTACCTTCCGCTTCCGAGGAAGCTTCAGCCTATAAAGTTGTTCTTCGGTGTTCGTGTTTTTAGTCACAACTGTGATCCTGCCGAGTTTGATAAGATATATATCAGCTATGCGGATTCGGACACGGTATAGATGAATAGGCAGCGATTTCTGCTAGTTGCCAGCTTCCCCGATTCGTTAATTCAGTTTCGTGGGCCGCTCATAGATGCGTTGTTGGAAGCAGGTAACGACGTCCATGTCGCTGTCCCGGACTCGGCGCCCGGAGGAGAGGTTGCGGTTGCGCTGGCGAGTAAGGGCGTACGAGTCCATGGCATTCCCCTCCAGCGCACGGGGTTGAACCCGATAAGAGATTTAAAGCTGTTGCTGTCATTGGTTGCTCTGATGTTGCGCCTTCGCCCTCGCTTCGTTCTCAGCTATACCATCAAACCTGTCGTATACGGCTCGATAGCGGCTTGGCTGGTTGGAGTGAAGCATCGTTTTGCCCTGGTTACCGGGCTTGGCTATGCCTTTACCGGTACCGCCTCTGGCAAGCGCGCTTTACTACGGCGTTTGATTCAGCGCCTTTACCGGTTCGCATTAAAGCGTACGCATCGTGTGTTCTTCCAGAACCCGGATGATGAGGCGCTCTTCAGGGAGTTACGGCTGCTGCCTGAGATTGTTCCTTCCTCGGTTGTGAATGGCTCCGGTGTAGATGTGGCTGAGTATTCCGTCGCTCCGTTGCCGGATAAGCCCTGCTTTCTCCTCATTGCCCGGTTATTGGGTGATAAGGGCGTCCGAGAGTATGCGCAAGCAGCGCAGTTGGTGAAGGCGGTGTATCCGCAGGCCGTTTTTCGGCTGGTCGGCTGGATCGATGACAACCCCGACGCCATAACCCAACGGGAATTGGATCAATGGGTGGACTCTGGCCTTCTGGACTTCCTGGGCCGGTTGCATGATGTGCGTCCGGCGATTTCCGACTGTTCCGTGTATGTGCTGCCTTCATACCGTGAGGGTACGCCCCGCACGGTACTTGAGGCCATGGCGATGGGCCGGGCGGTGATCACAACGGACGCGCCGGGCTGCCGCGAGACGGTGGTGGATGGTGACAATGGCTTCCTGGTACCGGTTAACGATGTTAATGCTCTAGCGGACGCTATGATTAAGATGATCGACACCCCAGGGTTAGCTGCGAGCTTGGGGGAGAGATCAAGGCGGATCGCGGAGGAGAAGTACGACGTCCATAAGGTTAACACCGCTATGCTTGAAGGAATGGGTATTCAATGAAGCGTGCGATGGACTTGGTTGGCGCGCTTGCGGCACTTGTGCTGCTTTCACCGATTGTGGTCGTGCTTTGCATCCTGGTGCGTAGCAAACTGGGCTCCCCGGTTTTTTTTCGCCAGGTACGGCCCGGTGTCGAGGGGCGGCCATTCAAGATGGTGAAATTCCGGACCATGACTGACGAGCGCGGCCCTGATGGCGCTCTGCTACCTGACGATCAACGTCTCACCGCGTTAGGCGCTTGGCTGCGCTCAACCAGCCTGGATGAGCTCCCGGAACTCTTTAATGTGCTGAAAGGTGATATGAGCTTGGTCGGGCCTCGTCCGCTGCTGATGGATTATTTATCGCTGTATAACGACCGCCAGGCTCGTCGCCATGAAGTTCATCCGGGCATTACAGGCTGGGCCCAGATTAATGGCCGCAATGCTCTATCCTGGGAAGAGAAATTCGAACTGGACGTCTGGTATGTCGATAACCATTCCCTGGGGTTGGACATAAAGATTCTGTTCAGGACGGTGCTGCAGGTCCTTAAGCGTGACGGCATTTCCCACGGCGAGGACGCCACCATGCCCAGATTCAAGGGGTCGAACCGTGACAGTTGAATCCTTGGCGATACTGGGTGCCGGCGGGCACGGCAAGGTGATCGCCGACGCCGCGCTTCTGGCCGGCTGCCGTGACCTGGTGTTTTTCGACGATGCCTGGCCGGACAAGCAAGACAACGGCAACTGGCCGGTGGTTGGTGATTGGGCGGCGCTGCTTGAACGTCATCGTGACTACGAGGGCGTCATCGTGGCTATCGGCGCGAACGAGGTCCGTATGGCGAAACAGACCGCCCTGCGCGAGGCGGGCGTGTCCGTTGCCACGGTGATTCACCCGCTCGCTGCCGTGAGCCCGTTCGCGGCCCTTGGTGCCGGCTCCGTGGCGTTTGCCGGGGCGGTGGTGAACCCAGACGCTCGTGCCGGCGATGGTGTGATTATCAACAGTGGTGCGGTGGTCGAGCATGATTGCCGGCTGGGCGACTGGGTGCACATCAGTCCCAGGGCCTGCCTGGGCGGCAACGTGACCGTGGAAGAGGGCGCCTGGGTGGGTATCGGCGCCGTGGTCAAGCAGGGCGTGACGTTGGGCCGTGGCGCCATCGTTGGCGCCGGCGCGGCGGTTGTTTCCGATGTGCCCGCCGGGGCTACAGTTATGGGCGTTCCCGCCCGATAACAAAATCGCACTCTACAGTTGTACAGGCCATCGCTTATGGTGATGGGTATCTTGGCGTCGTGATGGGGATCACACGCATTGAAGGAGCGCTGCAATGTTGAATGGACCTTTCCCTCCCTGGCCGTCCTACACCCCTGAAGAGGCGGACGCCGTTCAGCGGGTGTTGTTGTCGAATAAGGTGAACTACTGGACTGGCGATGAGTGCCGGGCCTTTGAGCGTGAATTCGCGGCTTTTGCCGGTGTTGAGTACGCGGTTGCGCTGGCGAACGGCACCGTAGCGTTGGATCTGGCGTTGCGGGCCTTGGGCATCGGCGCCGGGGATGATGTGGTGGTCACCTCCCGCACTTTCTTGGCGTCCGCGTCGGCCATCGTTAATGTGGGCGCGCGCCCGGTGTTCGCGGATGTGGACCGGGACAGCCAGAACATCACCGCCGAAACCGTGGCGGCGGCGTTGACACCGGCCACCAAGGCGGTGGTGTGCGTGCATCTGGCCGGCTGGCCCTGCGACATGGACGCCATGGCGGCGCTGGCCGAGCAGCATGGCCTCTATCTGATCGAGGACTGCGCCCAGGCGCACGGTGCCACCTGGCGCGGCCGCCCGGTGGGCGGTTTCGGCCATGTGGGCTGCTGGTCGTTCTGCCAGGACAAGATCATGACCACCGGTGGGGAAGGGGGCATGGTCACCACCAACGACCGGGCGCTGTGGTCGTGGATGTGGAGCTATAAGGACCACGGCAAGAGCTGGGAGGCGGTCTACGAGCGCGAACATCCGCCCGGTTACCGTTGGCTGCACGAGAGCTTCGGCACCAATGGCCGTCTTACCGAGATCCAGGCGGCCATTGGCCGCATTCAGTTGGCGCGTATGCCCGAGTGGACCAGCGTGCGACGCGTGTACTGTGAGCGCATCTGGGAGACCGCACGGGCGCTGCCGGGTTTGCGAGTGCCCACCGTGCCGGACGCCGTGGGTCACGCCGGCTATAAGTGCTACCTGTTCGTGGAACCCTCGGAACTGGCCGCCGGCTGGGACCGGGACCGTATTCTCGCCGCCGTGCTGGAGCATGACGTGCCGTGCTTCTCCGGCTCCTGTTCGGAGGTATATCTGGAGAAGTGCTTCCAGGACGCCGGCCTGGTGCCGGAGGCGCCGCTGACCAATGCCCGCGAATTGAGCGACACCAGTCTGATGTTCCTGGTGCATCCCACCCTGGGAGATAGTCACATCGCCCAGACTTGCCATGCCCTCGAGGCCGTCATGGCCGAGGCCACCGGCCACAGACGTGCTGCCTGCGCTTCCGGGTGATCTCCGCCTGTTCACCTTTGATTGATGAAAGCCCTCGGGTTTGGCCGGTCTGTGCTCTCTGGTAGACTCTCGTCGGGTTTTTATCCGCAAACTGCGACGGCGACATTGAATGACACCTACCCCTAAAAATTGGTCTGCTGAGGGCCATGCCAATAAAGTTCATTTGACCTTTGATATCGACTGGGCGCCGGATGTGTCGATTGACGCTATCAGGAAAGTGATCAACCCTCGCGGTATCAAGGCGACTTTCTTCATCACCCACCCCTCGGATATTGTCAGTGATCTGGTCGCGGATGGTCATGAAATCGGCATTCATCCGAATTTCCTGCCGGGTTCTTCCCAGGGCGACGAGCCGGAAAAAATCATTGAGTATCTACTCAACGTCGTGCCTAACGCTCGGGCGTTAAGGACCCATGCGCTGGTGCAGTCTTCCCCTTTGTTCCAGCGTATTTTCTCCAGCTTTCCGCAGCTTCGTTACGATCTTTCTCTCTTTATGTATAAGTTTCCGCATATCGAGCCGTTCTCCTGGTCGTTCGACGGTACTGAATTTACTCGCGTGAACTATAACTGGGAGGACGATGCCGCCTTTTTTGACGAGGGTTTCGATTGGTCCAAGCCGTTCTGCCCGGGGCCGATAAGCGTCTACGACTTCCATCCCATTCATATTCATCTGAACTCAAGCGGCAGTGAGCATTACGACGCCTTGAAGCAGGCTATCCAGGTGCCACTCACCCAGGTTAGTGAGGCGGAGATCAGGCAGTATCAGAACAAGGGGCAAGGCGCTCGGTCCTTCCTCGAAGCCATGGCGGCTTCCTCCCACCAGCACGTTGATTTCGAGGGTCTGCTATGCGTGTAGGCGTTATTGGTCGGACAGGCATGTTGCTGGAAACAGCACGGCAGATTCTGGCGCGGGGCCACGAGATCGCCTTCGTAATGACCTGTCGGGCCGAAGCCTACTATGACGTTGATGAGTCCGATTTCCAGAAGCTTGCGGTGGAAATAGGGTGCCCCTTTTATGGAGGGGTTAATCCGAACGAATATGTGGATGATATCAAGGCGCTGGGCGCCCAGGTGTGCGTTTCGATCAACTGGTTGACTCTGCTTAAGGCCCCCTTCCTGACGGCCTTTCCTTTCGGTGTTTTGAACGCCCACGCCGGCGATCTGCCCCGGTATAAGGGTAATGCCTGTGCTAACTGGGCGATCCTCAACTTTGAGCCGTCGATTGGCCTGACCGTCCACCGGATGACGGAGGCGCTCGATTCAGGCCCCTACATTCTAAAGCGGTACTTCCCGGTCACCGACGATACCTACATAACGGATGTTTATGCGTGGCTTGATAAATCCGTTCCCGAGATGTTCGTCGAAGCCCTTGATCTGTTGCCGACGACGGACTTCATTGAGCAGGATACCACCGTCACGACGTTGCGTACCTACCCGAGGAAGCCTGAGGATTCGCGCATCAACTGGTCGCTGAATCGCCGGGATATTATCGCCAATGTGCGTGCCAGCTCCAGGCCGTTCGATGGTGCCTTCTGTTTCCTCAATGGCACGGATACCCGGGTAACGGTGTTTCGTGCGGCGCCGTTCGACATCGACTTTGATTACATGGCGGTGCCTGGTCAGGTCTGCTTCTCGGAACGGGACTGCCCGGTTGTGGCGACCCGGGATGGCATGATGATTATCGAGGAGTGTTCGATCCCCGGTCTTTCTCTGGAGGAGAGCGGTAAGCGCATTGTCCGGTCGTTACGCAATCGCCTGACGTAATGCCGGCAGCGGTTCGGGACCTTTGCCCTTCGTCGTTGCTGGCGAATGAGGGGGACTGCTAATGCTATGTAGCCGTAAAACGGTTAATCCGTCCTAAGTTTGGTGCCGTAGTATTTGCCGTGAGCGGGAACGTCTTTATTCACCAGGCTCATGGCCCCGATTATGGCTTTGTCGCCGATGGAAACGCCCATCTGCACAATGGAGTTGGGGCCGATGTAGACGCCATCGCCGATGCGGGTCGGTTTTCTTTGTATGGCCTCTTCCCCCAGAGAGGTGCTCCAGTCCACGGTGTGGTGGGTGTAGATTTGGCTGCCCGCGCTGATGGAGACATAATCGCCGATCTCCAGCCCGCCGGACCCGTCCAGCACCACATTGGGCCCAATCCAGGTGTTCTTGCCGACTTTTACGTCGCCCAGAATCAGCACGTTGTTGTAGCAGGACGTGCCCTCCCCAAAGCCGTAAAAACGGGCGGTTTCCCAACGGTCCGTGAGCAAGTCTTGAACAGACACATGACGGTCGAATTTCTCCTTTATTTCCCTTCTTCTGGCCTCGATCAGCGCCCGGATTTCCTCTTCGATATCCGTGTTTCCCGGCTTGCTCATTTCTGTAGCCTTTCTCTGATTCGCTTTTGTAAGGGGTCCTGATTGGTAGTATACAGAAGGAGCCGCAATGCTCGCATTCCTGGCTTTACTTGGAATAACGCCGCGCCCACGCCGGCGCCGCCCGCGCTCCATTTTCTCTGGAACCTTTGCGATACGGTCGCCTCCTACCACCATGATGACGTCTTACTTGGTCGGGCTTGTACTGGCCGCTTTTCTAACTTTGCTTGTTGCCTGGCCTTTGACTTACGCCGTGGTGCCGCTGGCGGCCGCTGCCCTGGCGCTGGTGGCTTTCGCTACGCAGCGCCGGCCGTTGACGCCGCTGAGCCGCGAGGACATCTGGTTTCTGGCCGCCCTGGCGGCGTTTTCTTTGATCTGGCTGGCGGATGTGGCGCGCACCGGGGTCTGGCCCCGAGCCATTGAGCGGGGCGGGCTTTGGTTGCCGCTCTGGCCCTTGCTGGCGGCGTTTGTGTGGCTGGGCTGGCGGCGCCTGCGGCCGCCGGCTGTGGCGCTCTGGTGGGGCGCCGGCCTGGGCGCGCTGCTGGCCGGGCTGATCGCGGGCTGGGAAGTCTGGATCCTGGGCCATGGCCGCGCCGACAACGGCATGAACCCCATTCCCTTCGGCATGCTCTCCTTATTGCTCGGCTCCCTGGCCTGGGTCGGGGTGTTCGCGGTGCGTTCCGGCTGGGCGCGGGCCGGCCTGTTACTGGCGCTGGCGTTCGGCCTCGGTGCGTCGCTGCTGTCCGGCACCCGGGGCAGCTGGGTGGTGTTCCCGGCGCTGGTGGTCGTGGTGGGCCTGGGTTTCTGGCGCACGCTGCCGCGCCCGGTGCTGGGCATCGGTGTGACGGCGTTGTTGGGCCTGCTGCTGGCGGCGTCATTGTCACCCACGGTGGCGGTGACCGAGCGCGTCGGCGAGGCCGTGGAGAGCGTGGACGAGTACGACGAGGGTGAGCGCGGTAATTCCTTCGGCGTGCGTGTGGAGATGTGGCGCGTCGGCGTGCAGCTGTTTTCCGAGAGGCCGTTGTTCGGTTGGGGGGAAGGGCGGCTTCAGGAAAGGCGTGACGATTGGGTGGCGGCCTGGGATCTGCACCCGGCGGTGAGCAAGCACGATCAGCTTCACAGCGATCTGATCGACACCGCCGCCCGCCGGGGCCTGGTGGGCCTGGGCTCCTTGCTGATGCTGTACGGCGTGCCGCTGCTGTTGTTCGCCCGCGCCCTGCGGGGCCGCCCCGACGCCACCACCCGGGCCCTGGCGGTCGCCGGCCTGGTGGTGGTGGTCGCCTTTATCGGCTTCGGCCTCACCCAGTCCATGCTCCGCGACGCCCGCGGCCTGGCCGGCTACCTGGGCCTGATCACCGCCTGCTGGTGCCTGTTACGCCTCCATAAGCGAGATGCAATCTTGGATGGGTAGGAAGAGCTGGAGTCCGTTTTCTTCGATCCTGATGAATTCGTATTTCTCGTAAAACGCGGCGGCCCGCTGATCCTTGGCATCCACCACCAAACCACCGATGGCGGTGAAGGTTCGGGAGATGGTCGCCGCGTCGTCGATGGCGGAGAGTAATGCCAGCTCACCGAACCCCTGGCCTTGAACACTCCGATGCGAGGCGAGCCGCGCCATTCGCAGAAAAGGAACCGGGTGCGGGTAGTTCTTCCAGGCGCTGACGCCGGGCGGGGGCGCGATCTCGCAGGGCGCGGTCGAGTAGAAAGCCAGAATGCGTTCCGGCTGGTCGGTATCGACCAACACCGTTGTGCGCACCAGGTGCCGTTCGTCCTGCCGTCGTGCGGTCTTCTGGATAAAGGTGTTGAGTTCCGCGACCCCGCAGTCGAAGCCGGCCCGGTCATGTTGCTTGCTAAGTGGCTGCTTTCGGATCCGAGTCATGCACCACGTCCTTGTAGTGTTGTGCGGCCCGCTTCAGGCGGGGCAGTTCGCGAGCCGGCTGGTCCAGGGCCGTCATCATGTTCTCGAAGGCACCGCGGCTTGCACTGATCCGTGTGGCTCGCTCGGTGACCTCGGCGGCGCGCTCCAGTGCGGCGTCCAGCAGGAACTGCGAGACCGTGGAGCCTTGCAGCTCCGCTGCTTCCGCAATCCGTTGGTGGATCTCGGGCTTGGCGCGTGCCACCAGCCGCTTCTCTTTTTCATGGTCTGTCGCTGCTGTCGTCATGCGACACCTCTTCGTTTGAATATGGTGCCAATATGGCACCTCCTTGCGTGAAAATCAATCTCGCCCTGGACTCTATTGTGCGATTTATTGCACTCTGAAGTGTGACTAGGAGTGTTCACATGGAAGCCACCACCAAAGACCTTCGCCTGCACACCCGCACACTGATCGCGGCCACCGACCGCGGGGAAGAAGTTATCGTCACCTACCGGGGTAAGCCCCGTGCCCGTCTGATGCCTCTGGCTGGCGCTCTGTACGGAGGCGCCCCCGGAGAGGCGGCATCAAACCCTCTGTTCGGGCTTTGGTGCGATCAGGAGGAGCCGGTGGATGACCAGGTACGCCGACTCCGCCAGCCCCGGGAGCCCTAGTGGCTTTGCCGGGAGCTTCGCTCCCTTTCGCGGGCGGGGCCCGCTCCCACAAGAGCCACTCCCACAAGAGCCGCCCCCACAAAAGGCGGCTCCACACAGGGTTTACGCGGAGGTGCCGAGCATCCGCTGGATCAGAATGGTGACTTGTTCGAGGGCCTGTTCGGGGGTCATTGGGCCGTCGGGGTCGTACCAGTAGGCCATGCGGTCGCACTGGCTGAGCAGGGCGATGGTGACCACCTTGGGGCTGACCGGGGCGTCGTCGGCGACGTGGTCGCGCACCAGATCCTCGACGGTGTGGCGGTAGCCGGCCATGCGGCCGCTGAAGTGCCGGGCGGTGTCCTCGGGCAGGAACATGCGCGCGAATTGCGGGTCGATCAGGCGGTCGTTGGCGCGGGCGATCAGCCGGTGGCGCATTTTGTAGCCGGCGTGCCGGCGCACGATTTCGAACAGCCGGTCTTCCCGGGGCACGTCGTCGATGCCGTCCAGGATGTAGCTGAAGAAGTCGGTCATGCCCAGCTCGATGGCTTCGATCAGCAACTGTTCCTTGGAGGCGTAGTAGTTGTAGAGGGTGGGGGCCTTGAGGCCCACCCAGCCGGCCAGGGTGCGCATGTTGAGGTTTTCGTAGCCGCGTTCGGCGAACAGGGCGATGGCGGCCACCAGGATGCGGCTTTGCATGGTGCCGCCGCCGGTGCGCTCGCTGACTTCCCGCAGGTCCTTCTCGATGTTCTCGCCGAGATAGCGCGGCGTGGCCTGGTCGGCCGGCAGGCGCGCGCCGTTGCGGGTGCGCCGTGTTTTCGGTTCGGTCATAGGTTCTGTACTTCCCGCCACATGATCTTGCCGCTGCCGTTCTTGGGCAGGGCATCCACGAAGTCGATGATTTTCGGCACTTTGTACGCGGCCATGTTCTCGCGGCACCAGTTTATCAGGGTATCGGCGTCCAGGTCCGGCTGGGCGGCGCGGCGCACCACCACGGCGCGTACGGTTTCACCCCGGTAGGTGTCCTGGCTGCCGACCACGCAGGCTTCCTGGATGCCGGGGTGGCGGAACAGCAGGCTCTCCACTTCCGCGGGCCACACCTTGAAGCCGGACGCGTTGATCATGCGTTTGATGCGGTCGGTGATATGGAAGTAGCCCTCACTGTCGCGCCGACCGAGATCCCCGGTGAGGAAGTACTTACGGCCGCCGATGTAAACGAAGCTTTTGGCGGTGGCCTCGGCGTTGTTCCAGTAGCCCTGGAACACCTGCGGGCCGTGGATGGCGATTTCGCCGGGCTGGTCGTCGGCGCACTCTTCGCGGGTGTCCGGGTCCAGCACCTTGACGTCGGTGCTCATGAACGGGATGCCCAGGCACTGCAGCTTGGGCCGGTGGCAGGGGTTCATGTGGGTGGGGCCGGAGGTTTCGGTGAGGCCGTAGCCCTCCACGAAGTTCAGCCCGTAGGTGTCCCTGAGGCGTTCGGCCACGGCTTCCGGCATGGCCGCGCCGCCGCCGCCGATGAACGCCAGCCGCGACAGGTCGTAGCGTTCCAGGTCCGGTGACGCGAGCAGGTCCACCACCATGGTGGGGATGCACAGCCAGTGGCTGATGCCTTCTTTCTCGATCAGGTGGCTGGCCAGGTCGCGTTGCCAGCGCGGCAGGATCACCAGGGTGCCGCCGCCGAAGATCGTGCCGTGCATCACGCACACCAGGCCGGTGATGTGGAACAGCGGCAGCACCGCCAGCATCACGCTTTCCGGGTCGCCGTTGATCCAGTGCCAGCTGGCCACCGCGTTGTGCATGATCGAGCCGTGGTGGTGGACGCAGCCCTTGGGGGCGCCGGTGGTGCCGCTGGTGTAGGGCAGCAGGCAGGGCGTGTCCGGGTCGCCGATCAGCACCGGCGGCGGCAGGGTGGTGGCCAGTGCCTCCAGCCAGGGGGTGACGGGCGTGTGTCCGTCCAGGGGCAGATTGCCGGTGTGGAGCCAGTTGTTCCACTCTTCGGGCACCGGCAGGTTCTGGCTGGCGCCCCGGTCGAAGGCGTCGGCGTAGCGGGTGACCAGCAGCCGCCGCAGTTGCTGGTCGCGGGGCAGCGCGTTGTTGGCGTCGCTCAGCTCGCCGGCCAGTTCCGCGGAACAGATCGCCGCCTTGGCGCCAGCGTTGTGGATGTAGTGGCCCAGCTCGGCGGCTTTGTTCATCGGGTTGATCGGCACCACCACCGCGTTGGCGCGCATGATCGCGTAGTGGGCGATCACCAGCTGCGGGCAGTTCTGCATCATTACCAGCACCCGGTCGCCGGGGCGCACGCCGGCGCCGCTGAGCCAGGCCGCCAGGGTCTCGCACTGGCGCAGCAATTCGCGGTAGCTGAGCGCGCGGTCGAAGAAGCGGACCGCGGTTTTGTCCGGGTAGCGCCGCGCGCTGGTGACCAGGTTGTCCCACAGGGTGGTGCGCGGCGGCCGAAGGCTCTTGGACAGCCGCGGCGGCCAGTGATGGTGAAACGCGTCGGGGGTATGGGTGGTCATGATTGAGGCTCCGGTGCCGGGTTGGGGGTGCGGACACGGCGGCGCAGGGCGTCGAGCTCGCCCATGATGCCGCGCCGGAAAGCGAGGACGCAGATCACGAACACGATGCCCATGATCATCATCACCGACTCGCCCAGGGTGGCGAACCAGCCGATGCCGGTGACGCCGGCGAGCAGCGCGCCCAGCTCGCCGATCTTGTTCTCCAGGGTGACCAGCACCACGGCGCCGACCACCGGGCCGGACAGGGTGCCCAGGCCGCCCACCAGGGTCATCAGCAGGGCGTGGCCGGAGGTCATCCAGTGCACGTCGGAGAGCGTCACGAAGCCCAGGCCGATGGCCTTGAGCGCGCCGGCCAGGCCGGTGAGCGCGGCGGACAGGGTGAACACCAGCAGCTTGTAGCGGTCCGGATGGTAACCCAGCGACACCGCGCGCGGTTCGTTGTCCTTGATCGCGGTGAGCGCCTGGCCGAACGGCGAGCGCACCACCCGGGTGATGAACAGGAACGCCGCCACGCCGATGGTCAGGGTGGTGTAGTACATGACGCGGTCGTTGTGCAGATCGATGAAGCCGAACAGCATGCCCCGGTCGATGCCCTGCAGGCCGTCCTCGCCGCCGGTTTGCGGAATCTGCACGCACAGGAAATAGACCAGCTGCGCCAGCGCCAGGGTGATCATGGTGAAGTAGATGCCGGAGCGGCGGATCGACACATAGCCCATCACCAGCCCCATCAGCGCGCCCACCGACAGGCCGGCGAGCAGCGCCAGTTCCGGCGACAGCGCCCAGGCCTTGATGCCGTAGCCGGCCACATAGCCGCCGACGCCGAGAAAGGCGGCGTGGCCCAGGGACGCCAGGCCGGTGTAGCCGAGCAGCAGATGAAACGCGCAGGCGAACAGCGCGTAGCAAAGAATCTTGGTGCCGAGCACCGGGTAGAGCCCCATCCAGGGGGCGGCCACCAGGGCCAGCAGTAGGAAGCCGTAGCACATCAGGCGAGTCATTCCACACCTCCAAACAGGCCGTTGGGCCGCACCAGCAGCACCAGCACCATGACCAGGAACATCACCATGGAAGAGGCTTCCGGGTAGTACACCTTGGTGAGCGCTTCCACCAGGCCCAGGCCGATGCCGGTGACCACGGTGCCGGCGATGGAACCCATGCCGCCGATCACCACCACCGCGAACACGATCACGATCATGGTCTGGCCGGTGAGCGCGGACACCTGCATGATCGGCGCGGCCAGCACCCCGGCGAACGCCGCCAGGGCGACGCCGAAGCCGAAGGTCAGGCTGACCAGCACCGGCACGTTGATGCCGAAGGCTTCCACCAGCTTGGGGTTCTCGGTGGCGGCGCGCAGGTAGGCGCCCAGGCGGGTGCGCTCGATGGTGTACCAGGTGGCGGCGCACACCAGCAGCGAGGCGACGATCACCCACAGCCGGTAGTTGGGGATCATCAAAAAGCCCAGGTCGGTGACGCCGGAGATCGGCGCCGGGCCGTAGGGCTTGCCGGACACGCCGTAAACCGAGCGCACCGCGCCTTCGATGATCAGGGTCAGGCCCAGGGTCAGCAGCAGGCCGTACAGATAGTCGAGCTTGTAGATGCGCTTGAGAAACAGACGCTCCAGCACGATGCCGAACACGCCCACCACCAGCGGTGCCAGAAACAGCATCACCCAGTAGTTGAGCTCGAAGTAATAGAGGCCGGCCCAGCTGAGCAGGGCGCCCAGCATGAACATGGCGCCGTGGGTAAAGTTGATCACGTGCAGCATGCCGAAGATGACCGCCAGCCCCAGGCTCAGGACCGCGTAGAAGCAGCCGTTCACCAGGCCGATCATCAGTTGCGCCATGAGTGCCTGCACCGGCACACCGAATATATCCATAGCCTTCCCTTTATTGTTTTCAGACGCTGAGCATGCGCGCCACTTCGTCGGCGTTGTCGTCCAGTTGGTCCGGGGTCAGGGTGTCGATGATGCGGCCGCTTTCCATGAACAGCAGCCGGTCCGACAGCGCCGCCGAAAAATGGAAATTCTGCTCCACCAGCAGAATGGTGTAGCCGCGCCGGCGCAGCTCCTGGATCGCCTGGCCGAGGGTGTCGACGATCACCGGCGCCAGCCCTTCGGAGATTTCATCCAGCAACAGCAGCCGCGCGCCGGTGCGCAGAATGCGCGCCAGGGCGAGCATCTGCTGTTCGCCGCCGGACAGCGCCATGCCCGGGCTGTGCTTGCGCTCTTCCAGGTTGGGGAACAGCCGGTAGACCTCGTCCAGGGACAGCCCCGCCTCGGTGCCCTTGAACAGCGGCGGCAGCAGCAGGTTCTCCTCGCAGCTGAGGCTGGCGAAAATCCCCCTCTCTTCCGGGCAGTAGCCGACGCCGAGCCGGGCGATGCGGTGCGTGCTCTGGCCGATGACTTCCTCGTCAAACACCCGTATTGACCCGCTGCGCCGGCCGGTGAGGCCGAGCAGGGCGCGTAGCGTGGTGGTGCGCCCGGCGCCGTTGCGGCCCAGCAGGGTGACCACCTCGCCGGGTTGAATCTCGAAGTCCACGCCTTGCAGCACGTGGGACTCGCCGTACCAGGCGTGCAGGTCGCGCACCGCCAGGGCCGGTGTGTACGTTGCCGTATTCATGCCACGCTCTCCTTGCCGTGCCCGGGGGCGGTGCCCATGTAGGCCTCCATCACCTGGGGGTTGGTGGACACCTCCTGGTAGCTGCCGCTGGCGATCAGCCGGCCGCGCTGCAGCACCGACAGGGTGTCGGCGATGGACGCCACCACCTTCATGTTGTGCTCCACCATCAGCACGGTGCGGCCGACGGCCACCTGCTGGATCAGCGCGGTGACCCGGTCCACGTCCTCAAAGCCCATGCCCTGGGTGGGTTCGTCCAGCAGCATCAGCACCGGGTCCATGGCCAGGGTGGTGGCCAGCTCCAGGGCCCGCTTGTGGCCGTAGGGCAGGCTGCCGGCGGCGTGCGAGGCGACGCCGGTGAGCCCCACCGAATCCAGCAGCGCCATGGCGCGGTCGTTGAGCCGGTTGAGCACCCGGTCGCTTTTCCAGAAGTGAAACGACATGCCCAGCTCGCGCTGCAGCGCCAGCCGCACGTTGTCGAGCACGCTCAGGCTGGCGAACACCGCGGAGATCTGAAACGAGCGCACCATGCCGCGCCGCGCCACCTCGCGGGGCGGCAGCGCGGACACCGAGCGCCCGTTGAAGTGGATCTCGCCGGCGCTGGGCTCGGTGAAGCGGGTGAGCAGGTTGAACAGCGTGGTCTTGCCGGCCCCGTTGGGGCCGATCAGGGCGTGGATGTGCCCCTTTTGCACGGACAGATCCACGTTGTCGACGGCGGTGAAGCCCTTGAAGCGTTTGCTCAGCCGCCGGGTGCCCAGTACCTCGTCCGTCATGTCTGTCCCCTCCCTTAGCTGTTCTTTTAGCTGTTAACCAAAGGGCAGCGTGATTCGGAGAGCGGCTGGTAGGCTTTTTCCGCCGGCACGGTTTCGCGCAGCTTGTAGTAATCCCACTCGCCGTCGGACTCTTTCGGGCTTTTCACTTCGTAGAGATAGACGTCGTGGACCATCTGGCCGTCCGGGCGGATGCGGCCGTTCTTGGCGAACAGGTCGTTGATCTCCTGCTCGTGCAGGTGGGCCAGCACCGCGTCGGCGTCGTCGGTGCCCAGCTCTTTGGCGGCGCTCAGGTAGTTGGTGACCGCCGAGTAGGTGGCGGCGTTGAGCATGTTGGGCATCTTGCCGGTCTTATCCTTGAAGCGCTTGCTCCACTGGCGCGCTTCGTCGTCCTGATCCCAGTAGAACCCTTCCACCAGCAGCATGCCCTGGGTGACTTCCAGGCCCAGTGCGTGCACGTCGGTCATGCTGGCCGCCAGGCCGACGATTTTCTGCGACTGGTTGATGCCGAACTCATTGGCCACGCGCACCGCGTTGTGCAGGTCGCCGCCGGCGTTGGCGATGCCGATCACATCGGCGCCGGAGCTCTGCGCCTGCAGCATGAAGGAGGCGAAGTCGGAGGCGCCCATGGGGTGGTGCAGGGAGCCGAGCACTTCACCGCCGGCGTTTTCCACCGCCTTGGTGGCGTCGTATTCGATGGATTTGCCGAGCGCGTAGTCCACCGTCACGAAGTACCAGGACTCGTCGCCTTGCTCGGTGATGGTGCGGCCCAGGCTGTTGGCCAGGGAGTAGGTGTCCCAGGCATAGAGGATGGTGTTGGGCGAGCACTGCTCGTTGTTGATGGTGGTGGAACCGGCGCCGGTGACCATCAGCACGCGGTCCTTGTCGCGGGTCACTTCGGACACCGCCAGGGCCACCGCCGAGTTGATCACGTCGGTGATCATGTCCACGCCTTCGGTGTCGTACCACTCGCGGGCGCGGCTGGCGGCCACGTCGGTTTTGTTCTGGTGGTCGGCGGTGACCACTTCCACCTTGAAGCCGGGTTTCTGCTCGGCGACGAAGTCGTCCACCGCCATGCGCGCGGCGGTGACGGCGCCTTCGCCGCTCAGGTCGGAGAAGATGCCGGACATGTCCGCCAGCACGCCGATTTTCACGGTGTCGCCGGAGATGCCCTTGGCGTTGTCTTGCTTGGCGCTGTCGTTCGCGCCGGCCACGGCGCTGGCGAGCAGGGCGATGGCGAAGAGGCTGTTTGTTATTGGCTTATTCATGATGCGTCCTCGTTTTGTTGTTGTGGTTCTGATCGTTTGCTTCAGCCGGTGACGCGGCGCGCCCAGCGGCTGATTTCATTGAGGGTTTCGGTGGTTTCCGGCAGGAACGGGAACAGGGTGTAGACGTGCACCGAGTCCTTCACCGGCACCATGGTCACGTCCACGTCCGCTTCCCGGGCGCGTTCCAGCAGGCGGCTGCTGTCGCTGTACAGGGACTCGCCCTCCACGGCGGACAGGAACAGCGGCGGCAGGCCCTTCAGGTCGCCGAACAGCGGTGACACCAGCGGGTCGCGGGGCTCGTGCTCCTGGAAGTAGGAGGCCGCCATGAACGCCAGGGTGTCGCGGTTGGCCGCCGGGTCCTGGCCGGCGAATTCCTTGATGCTGGCGCCGGACAGGGTGAGGTCGGCGAACGGGCAGATGGCGATGATGCCGGCGGGCTGTTGGTCGCCGGCCATCTTCAGGGTGAGCGCCAGGGCCAGTGCCAGGCCGGCGCCGGAGGACTCGCCGCTGAGCAGAATCCGCGACGGGGCCACGCCGCTTTTGACCAGCCCGCGGTAGGCGTCCACCGCGTCGTCCAGCGCCGCCGGGTAGGGGTTTTCCGGGGCCAGCCGGTAGTCCACGGTGACGCAGTCGCCGCCCACCGCCTTGGCCAGCCGGCCGGCGTACTCCACCGAGCCCTTGGCGGAGCCGAGCATGTAGCCGCCGCCGTGGAAGTGCAGCACGGTGGTGCGATTGTCGGCGGCGGTGGCGCCGGCGGCGCGCACGCGCAGCGCTTCCACGCCGCCCAGCTCGGCGTTTTCCACGGAAAGGTCGTCCGGCGCCGGGAAGTGGGTGGTCAGGAAGCGGTCGTAGCCTTCACGCATGCCGTCGTGGCCGCGCGCCACGTCCTCGGCGGTGAACGCGGACTTCCACATATCAAAGGCGCGCTGGCTTTCCGGGCGCTCCATCTTCTTGTCTTCGCGGGTGGCGGACAGGCCCTGCACCTCACCGGCCGGACGCTTCACCTCTTCCAGCACGTTGTAATCCCAGACGAACGCCCAGGTGGCCTCGGTCATCGGGTCGATGTGCTGCATGCCTTTCCAGCGGCCGTTGCGCGCCTTGATGCGCTCCGGCTCGGACTCGTGCACCAGCTTGACCATGGCGCGGGCGCCGGACTGAACCCGGGTGGTGCGCGGGCGGCGGCGTTGTTCGTACTCCTCGAGCGCGGTTTCCAGATTGTCTTCGCCGTAGTGCTCCAGCATGGTCGCCAGCACCCAGGCGTCCTCGATGCCCTGGCAGGCGCCCTGGGCCAGGAACGGCACCATCGGATGGGCGGCGTCGCCCATCAGCGTCACGCGGCGGTCGGTCCAGCGGTCGATGGGGTCGCGGTAGAACATGCCGGTCAAAAAGGCGGTGTCGATCTGATCCATCATCGCCTGGGCGCGCGGCTCCAGGTCGGCGAAGGAGGCGCGCAGCTCGTCGATGTCACCGCTCTCGGTCCAGGACTCGCGGTGCACCTCGCCGGAGGGCACCGACGCGAGAATGCTGTAGAGATTCTGCGGGCGGATCCAGTAGGTGATCAGCGTGCGGCCGGGGCCGAACCAGTAGTTGCCGCGCTCGGGCAGGTCCACGTGCTCCAGTTTTTCGGCGGGAATCAGCGCCCGCCACATGAGGATGTTGGAGAACTGAACCTCGTCCTCGCCGAACAGCTGCTTGCGGATCACCGAATGGATGCCGTCGGCGCCGATCAGCACATGGCCGTGCAGATCGTCGCCGTCCTCGACGTGCACGGTGACGCCGTTGTCGTCCTGGGAGAAGCCGGTGCAATGCACCCCGAGACGCACCGACTCGGAGGGCAGGGCGTCGGCAAGAATCTCGATCAGGTCGGCGCGGTGGATGTTGTACAGCGGCGCCCCCCAGCGGCGGGTGCCTTCTTCGCCCAGCGGGGCCACCCACAGCAGCTTGCCGTCGCGGATATCACGCATATCGAAAGAACCGGGGATCACCGACTTCGCCGCCACCGCCTGCTCCAGGCCCAGCTCACGCAACACCACCGAGCCGTTGGCGGCGATCTGGATGCCGGCGCCGATCTCGGAGAGTTGCGAGGCCTGTTCGATGATGGTCGCGTCGATGCCCTTGTGGCGTAGCGCGATGGCGGCGGTCAGGCCGGCGATGCCGGCGCCCACGATCAAAACGTGCATGGTTGCTCTCCCTTGTTATTCTGTTTTGTGCATTACGAACGAATGTTCGTACGTAGTGGCTGGCAGTGTTCCCCAACCCCCGAACCCCTGTCAACACTTTTGCCTTTCGGCATTTGACTGCATACGTCAAAGACGTATACTGACCAAATGTACACGGTAGTTGAGACGCCAACATTCGCAAAGGATGCGGACAGGCTTTGGACTCAAGAGGAGCGCGCTGAGTTTTGTGTCTGGATAGCTGCGCACCCGGAATCCGGGGTCGTTATCCCTGGAAGCGGCGGTTGTCGGAAAGTTCGTTGGAGTAAGGCGCAAAGAGGCAAGCGTGGCGGCGTTCGGGTTATCTATTTCACGCGTCTGTCTGAGGGTCAGATTTGGTTATTGGTTGTTCACGCAAAAAATGAGATCGCCAATATTCCAGGCCATTTGCTGAAAGCTATTCGCCAGGAGTTAGAGCATGACTAAAGAAAAAGACGATCTTACCGGCGAAGAGCTTGGTAAAAAGCTGCTACATGCAGTGCGAGAAATGAAAGCGGGTTACGCGGCCAGGACCACAGAAGTGAGCACTAATGAAGTGGCTTCGGCTCGGCTGCGCACCGGGCTTTCTCAAGCTCAGTTCGCCCAAGCCCTAAAAATTTCTCCGCGGACATTGCAAGAATGGGAGCAGGGACGGCGTAGACCCTCTGGCGCCGCTCAGGCTCTGATTCAAATCGCTTTCCGTCACCCCGAAGTGATCGTGGAGGCACTAAGAGAGCCGTAGGAGCCGCGCCTACAATTACGCCGCGATTAATGAGAAAATGGCCGGCTTTCGGGCGCATGGCCCTAAATGACTGGCGATAAGGCGTTTTTGTGAGCGAACAGTGGTGAGCGGAAAACGGATTCTCAGTGTCTTCGGCACCCGCCCGGAGGCCATCAAAATGGCGCCGGTGGTGAAAGCCTTGAACGCCGACCCACGCTTCGACAGCCGGGTGTGCGTGACCGCCCAGCACCGCGAGATGCTGGATCAGGTGCTGGCGCTGTTCGAGATCACGCCGGACCACGATCTGGATATCATGGCGCCGGGCCAGGACCTCTACGACATCACCACCCGCATTCTGCTCGGCCTGCGCGACGTGATCCGCGCCGAGAAGCCGGACATGATCCTGGTGCACGGCGATACCACCACCACGCTGGCGGCCTCGCTGGCCGCTTTCTACGAGAAGGTGCCGGTGGGCCACGTGGAAGCGGGGCTGCGCACCGGCAACCTGCTTTCCCCCTGGCCGGAAGAGGCCAACCGCAAGCTCACCGGGGTGCTCGCCGCCGCCCACTTCGCGCCCACCGCCAGCGCCCGCGACGCCTTGCTGGCCGAGGGCGTGGACGAGGCCCGCATTCTCACCACCGGCAACACCGTGATCGACGCATTGCTGTGGGTGCGGGAGCGCATCGACGGCGACGCCGCGTTGCGCGATGAGCTGGCCGGGCGTTTCCCCTATGGCCTGGAACGGCCCATGGTGCTGATCACCGGCCACCGCCGGGAAAGCTTCGGCGGCGGTTTCGAGCGCATCTGCCAGGCGGTGTCGCGGCTTGCCGAGGCGCACCCGGGCACCGATTTCGTCTACCCGGTGCACCTCAACCCGAACGTGCAGGAGCCGGTGAACCGGCTGCTCAGCGGCCGGCCCAACGTGCACCTGATCGAGCCCCAGGACTACCTGCCGTTCGTCTGGCTGATGAGCAACGCCACGCTGATCCTCACCGACTCCGGCGGCATCCAGGAAGAGGCGCCTTCGCTGGGCAAGCCGGTGCTGGTGATGCGCGACACCACCGAGCGCCCGGACGCGGTGGACGCTGGCACGGTGAAGCTGGTGGGCACCGGCGCCGACGCCATCCACGACGAAGCGCACCGCCTGCTCACCGACCAGGCCGCCTGGGACGCCATGAGCCGCGCCCACAACCCCTACGGCGACGGCCGGGCCTCCCAGCGTATCGCCGACTACCTGGCCGGCAATTAGTGTTGGATACTTTCAAAAAATGAAAGTATCCTACATTTTATGGAGACATTGACCCGGACTCTGATCGATCAAGGACTGACGGAGCAGGTGCTGACCGAGAAGCAGCTGGCACGCTTGCTTCGGGGTACCGATCAACGGCGCTATAACCTGGTGAACCGCGCATTGCACGCCCAGGAGCTGTGGCGGCTGCGCCGTGGGCGCTATTTGTTGTCCCCGATGGTGTCGGGCTACCGGCCGCACCCTTTCGTGATTGTTCAGTCTCTTCATCCGGGGGCCTATGTGTCGTTCGAGGCCGCGCTGTCGCATCACGGCTGGATTCCTGAATCAACGCCTTTGGTTCAGGCGGTCACGCCGGGGCGGCGCCGGGATTTGGTTACTGTCACCGGGGTTGGAGAGTTCCGTTTCTATCCGTTGGCATTGAATCCTGGCGGTTTTTTGCGCGGTGTTGAACGCTCTGTCTTGTCCGGCCATCCGGCACTAGTGGCCAGGCCGTTGCGCGCGTTGCTGGATTTGCTCTGCTTGCGTAAGGAAGAATGGCCGGGAGAAACCGCCCTTCTTCAGGGCCTGCGCATTGATGAGCAGGCCTGGAAGTCGGTGGACGTTTCAGAAATGGACGCATTGCGGGCGGTGTATAAACATCGCCGCATGCAGCGTTTGATCGACGCTCTACAAAAGGATTTGGCCGATGATTGATCTGTTGCGTCAGCGCCTGGAGCGCTACGCGTGCACGGATGCTCTTCAGGAGGAGCACGCCCTCAAGGAAATTCTTCAGGAAGTCGCGCTGTATGGCTTATGGCGGGCGAATTTCTATGAAGTGGCGGCGTTCCAGGGTGGCAGCAGTCTGCGAATACTGCATGGTTTGCCACGCTTTTCGGAGGATCTGGATTTTATTCTTATCGAGCCCGACAAGGATTTCCAGTGGCAGCCGTATTGTGATGAGCTTCAAGAGGTTTTGCTTGAGTTTGGTGTCCGAGCGGAGCTTTCCGACCGGGGAAAGATGGACCGCGCCGTTCGGCAGGCGATGCTCAAGGACGACTCCATCGGTCGGCAGCTGGACCTCTCTTTCATGCAAACCGATTCCGGAAGAAAGCTACGGGTTAAACTGGAAATCGATACCCGGCCCCCGGCAGGCAGTGGTTTTGAATCCCATTACCTGGATTTCCCTCTCGATTTCGAGGTGCGCAGCCAGGACCTGGCCAGTAACTTCGCGTTGAAAATCCACGCCCTGCTTTGCCGGGATTACCTGAAGGGGCGGGACTGGTTCGACTTCAATTGGTATATCAAGCAAGGTGTGGCGCCGAATTTGAGTCACCTGCAGGCCGCGCTGCGACAGACCGGTCCATGGCAGGGGACGGATCCGGTGGTCGATGCGGCCTGGTTGGACGCGGCACTGACGGAAGCCGTGAACGCCATCAACTGGCGACAGGCGGCGGACGACGTCGCCCCTTTTCTGTCGCCGGCGGAACGTCATGGCCTTGCCCTATGGAAGGCGCCGTTTTTCTTGGATAAGGTTCGCAAGCTCAGCGCTTTGATCCGCCAAAACCCCACTGCCAAGGATTAACCCTCTTATGGATTTCAACACCGTTTGTGTCGTCGGCCTGGGCTACATCGGCCTGCCCACCGCCGCGGTCTTCGCCGGCCGCCGCAAGAAGGTGATCGGCGTGGACGTGAACCAGAACGCGGTGGACACCATCAACCGGGGCGAGATCCATATTGTCGAGCCGGAGCTGGATATCGCCGTGCACGCGGCGGTGAAAGAGGGCTACCTGCACGCCACCACCGAGCCGGAGCCGGCGGACGCGTTTCTGATCGCGGTGCCGACGCCGTTCAAGCGCCAGGCGGACCCGGACGCGGTGCCGGAACCGGACCTGAGCTTTATCCGCGCGGCGGCCCGTTCGGTGGCGCCGGTGCTGCGCAAGGGCAACCTGGTGATTCTCGAATCCACCTCGCCGGTGGGCGCCACCGAAGCGATGGCCGCCTGGCTGGCGGAAGCGCGTCCCGACCTGAGCTTTCCCCAGGACGCGGGGGAGGGCGCCGACATCCGCGTGGCGCACTGCCCCGAGCGGGTGCTGCCCGGGCGCATCATGCACGAGCTGATCGAGAACGACCGCATCATCGGCGGCATGACGCCGGCCTGCGCCGAGGCCGCCGCCGAGCTGTACCGCACCTTCGTGCGCGGCGACTGCCTGACCACCACGGCGCGCACCGCCGAGATGGCCAAGCTCACCGAGAACGCCTTCCGTGACGTCAACATCGCCTTCGCCAACGAGCTGTCGATTATCGCCGAGCGGCTGGACATCAACGTCTGGGAATTGATCGCGCTGGCCAACCGCCATCCGCGCGTCAACATTCTGCAGCCGGGCCCGGGCGTGGGCGGCCACTGCATCGCCGTGGACCCCTGGTTCATCGTCAGCGAGACGCCGGAGCTGGCGCGGCTGATCCGCGCCGCCCGGGAAGTGAACAGCGGCAAGCCGGACTGGGTGGTGGAAAAAATCAAAACCGCGGTGGGCGAGTTTCTGCAGGCGAACCCGGACAAGCGCGCCGGCGACGTGACCATTGCCTGCTTCGGTCTGGCGTTCAAGCCGGACATCGACGACCTGCGCGAAAGCCCGGCGCTGGACATCGCCACCCGGGTGGCGGCGGAACATCCCGGGCCGTTGCTGGCGGTGGAGCCGAACATCAAAGCGCTGCCGGCGGGCCTGGCGGAGCACGGCGTGGGCCTGGTCTCCGCCGACCAGGCCCTGGCGGACGCGGACGTGGTGGTGGCCCTGGTGGCGCACCGCTCGTTCCGGCGGGTGGCGCCGGCGGCGCTGGACGGTAAAAGGGTGGTGGACGCCTGCGGGCTTTGGAACCGCGTCGTCCCATGATGTGGAGAAATCTGTCTTTCGGGCTGCTCAGCCGCCTGATTCAGATTATCGTCTCGTTCTTCACCATCGGCATGGCGATGAAGGCGATCGGGCTGGACGCCTGGTGGATCGTCGCCACCGCCTTGAGCGTGATTACCTTGCTGCTGATGGTGCAGGCCGCGTCCACGGCGGGGCTTTCCCGGTTGCTGATTGAATACCAGGACGACGCGGCGTCGTTCAGTGCGTTGTATGTGACCGCGCTGACCGCCTTTCTCGGCCTGGGGCTGGTGGCGTTCGCGCTGGGCGGGCTGTTTTTCCTCTATTCCACCACGCCGATTCGCGATGAGTTGCTGGTGTCCCTGGGCGGTTTGATTTTCACGCTGATCGCCATTCCCAAGTACGCGGCGTTGTACGCCGGTGACCGGCTCGACCTGCATTTCAAAGTGATGATCACCACCGCCCTGGTCAAGGTGCTGGTGATTTACCTGCTCTACGCCGGCGATCTGCTCGGCACCTTCACGTTTTGCGCGGTGCTCGCGCTGGAGCAGATGATGATTTATCTGCTGGTGAGTGTGCAGTTCACCCGGGTGGTGGAGGCCGACAAGCGCAGACGCGCCGGCCGCTGGTTTCACCCCGAGGCGTTCCGTAAGGCGTTCGCCTTCAACGCCTGGATCAGCGTCAACAGCCTGAGCCAGAGCCTGATCATCACGGCGCCGCAGATTCTGCTGCACGGCGCGCTGGGCAGCCGCTCGCTGTCGTTGTACGGCGTTTTCCTGCAGTTGCACAACTTCAGCCGTGGTTTCATGGTGTCTCTGAACGCCTCCCTGGTGACCCGTTCGTCGCTGGATTACGACGGCGACACCGACGCCTTCCACCGCATGCTCGGCAAAAGCGCCGCCGGCCTGGCTGTGATCTCGGTGGTGGGGTTCTGGGTATTTCTGGCGGTGGGCGACCAGGCGTTGCATCTTTGGCTGGGCATCGATTTCAGCGAGAAAAACCTGTTTTTGATGTCGATGCTGTTGATGACCACGCTGTACGCCTCGTTGTCGTTCGTGTTCGGCAACCTGTCGGTGACCAGCAAACGTGTGAAGCCGCCGGCGCTGACCGGCCTGCTGATCGCGGTTTTGGCGGTGGTCACCTTGATCGTCATGGAGGAAACCGGCGTGCGGACCCTTGAGCACTATGCGTACAGCGTGGCCGGGTTCCAGTTGGTCTATGTGATCTCGAGAAACCTGGTCACGTTGAATGCCATGGGGGCCATTCTCAGCAACGCGGAGAAGGTCAGACAAATGACGATTAATCTGTTGGCGTTGCTGGCCATGGCGGCCGGTTTGGAGTGGCGGTTTTGAGCCGGCTGTGGCGGCTGTTCCACACCGTGCGCTACCTGCGGTGGCGGCAGGTGTGGTTTCGTCTCTATTACCGGGTGCGGCCGTTGCGCGTGCCGGTGGCCGGCGGTGCCCGGCCCCGTGGCGGGCTGACCCTGGACCCTTGCCATTGGGGTGAGCTGGCCACCGGCGACGGCCGCCGTTTCGATTTTCTCGGTGAATCCGGCGACGTGGCCACGGCGGCGGACTGGAACGCGCCGCGCTTCAGCAAGCTGTGGTTGTACAACCTGCATTATCTGAACGACCTGAACGCCGTGGGCGCGGACCGGCGCGAGGCGCTCAACGCCGCCTTGGTGGACCGCTGGATTGAGGAGAACCCGCCTTGCCAGGGCAACGGCTGGGAGCCGTACCCGCTGTCGTTGCGGCTGGTGAACCTGGTGAAGTGGTTCGCCCGCGGCGGCCAGGTGCCGACGCACCGGCTGGACAGTCTCGCCACCCAGGCGCGGGCGCTGGAGCGGCAGGTCGAATGGCCGATTCTCGGCAACCATCTGTTCGCCAACGGCAAGGCGCTGGTGTTCGTGGGTGCCTACTTGGCCGGCGAGGAGGGCGACCGCTGGCTGCGTCGCGGGCTGGCGATTCTCGACCGGGAGATTCCCGAGCAGTTTCTCGCCGACGGCGGCCACTTCGAACGGTCGCCGATGTATCACGACGCTCTGCTTTGGGATCTGTGCGACCTGATCCACCTGGCCGAGCGCGCCGGCTTGCCGGCGCTGTCGTCGCGGCGGCGGGACTGGCTGGCGGCGCTGGAGCGCGGGCTGCACTGGTCGTCGACCTTGCGGCACCCTGACGGCGACATCGCCTTCTTCAACGACGCCGCCTTCGGTATCGCGCCGTCGCTGGAGGATCTGCGTGCCTATCACCGGCGGTTGGCCGATGCTTCGGTGGTGGAGCGCGCCGTGGACGGCACCGGCACGCACTATTTCGCCGACAGCGGCTACGCGGCCCTGGACCTGGGGCCCGGCCACCGGGCGCTGCTGGATCTGGCGCCGGTGGGCCCGGACTATCAACCCGGCCATGCCCACGCGGACACGCTTTCGTTCGAGCTCAGCCTGTTCGGCCGGCGCCTGCTGGTGAATTCCGGTACCTCGCGCTACGGCGTCGACCGGGAGCGCCTGCGTCAGCGCGCCACCGCGGCGCACAATACGGTGGAAGTGGACGGCCAGGACTCCTCCGAGGTGTGGTCCGGCTTCCGGGTGGCGCGCCGCGCCCGGCCCACGGTGACCCGGTTCGAGAACGAAGGAGGGCGGGTCCATGTCAGTGCCGGCCACGACGGTTACCGGCGGCTGGCCGGTGACAACGTGCATTACCGGGAATGGCAGGCCCGCCCCGGCGAGCTGCTGATCCAGGACCGGGTGAGCGGCGCCCATGGGCAGGCCGTGGCCCGTTTTCATCTGCACCCGGACGTGCAGGCGCAGGCGGACGACGACGGCTTCGTGCTGCGGCTCTCGACGGGCGGCCCGGTGCGGGTGCATTGCCGGGGCGCCGACCGGGTGACCCTCGAGCCCGCCAGTTGGCACCCCACGTTTGGCGGATCGGTGCCGAATCAGTGTATCGTCGCTGCTTTTTCCGGGGGCGTGACCCTGGAGACCGCCATAGTCTGGCAAGACCATGTAGACGGGAGCGCCGTTTGAGACTGCTGTTTCTGAGTTTTTATTACCCGCCGGATCTGTCCGCCGGCTCGTTCCGGTCGGTGGCGCTGGTGCGTGCCCTGTTGGACCGCCTGCCGGCGCACGCGCACATCGAGCTGATCACCACGCTGCCCAACCGCTACAGCACCTTCACCAGCGCCGCGCCGGCGCTCGAGGAGCACCCGCGCCTGACCGTGCACCGGGTGGCGCTGCCGGCCCACAAGAGCGGCATGGTGGATCAGTCCAAGGCGTTTCTGGCCTATGCCCGTGGCGCCATGGCGTTGTGCAAGGGCAAGCGCTACGACCTGGTGTACGCCACCTCGTCGCGGTTGATGACCGGGTCGCTGGGGGCGCTGCTGGCGCGCCGTTTGAAGGCGCCGCTGTATCTCGATATCCGCGATATTTTCGTCGACACCATGAAGGACGTGCTGCCCGGCAAGCTGGCCTGGGCGAGCAAGCCGTTTCTGTCCGCGCTGGAGCGCTGGACGCTGGGCACCGCGCGGCGGGTGAACCTGGTGTCGCCGGGTTTTCTGCCGTATTTCCAGGCCCGCTACCCGGGGCGCGACTGGTCATTGTTCAGCAACGGCATCGACGATGAGTTCCTCGCCGCTGCGCCGCCGGACGCGGAACAGCCCGCCGGCGAGCGCGTGCTGGACGTGGTGTACGCGGGCAATATGGGCGAGGGGCAGGGGCTGCATGCCATCCTGCCGGGCCTGGCGCGGCGGTTCCGGGGGCGGCTGCATTTCCGGCTGGTGGGCGACGGCGGCCGCCGTGCCCAGCTGGAGCAGGCCCTGGGCGACGCCGGCTGCGATAACGTGACCCTGCTGGATCCGGTCAACCGCGAGGAGCTGATCGGCCTGTACCAATCGGCGGACGTGCTGTTTCTGCACCTCAACGATTACCCGGCATTCAAAAAAGTGCTGCCCTCGAAACTGTTCGAGTACGCCGCCCTGGGCAAGCCGGTGTGGGCCGGCGTCGGCGGTTACGCGGCGCGCTTCGTTGAGGAGCATATTGATAACGCGTCGGTCTTCGCGCCCTGTGACCTGGACGCGGCGGTGCGCGCCTTTGAAACGCTGGTGCCGGTGACCCGGCCGCGTCCGGAGTTCGTGGCTCGGTTCCGCCGCGACGCGATCATGGCGGACATGGCCGAGGACCTGCTGGCCACGCCGGGGTCGCCGTGGGCAGGGCGGACACCATGAAGGTCGTGCTGACCGGCGCCACCGGCTTCGTGGGCGCGCCCTTGCTGCGGCGCCTGCTCGCCGACGGCCACCAGGCCACGGCGTTGACCCGGGATGACGGCGGCGCGCTGCCGGCGGACGCCGCGCGCCGGGTGGTGGGCGAGCTGGGCCCGGACCTGGATTGCGGCGACGCCCTGGACGGCGCCGAGGCGCTGATCCACTGCGCCGCCCGCGCCCATATCATGGACGACCCGGCCGCCGACCCGCTGGCCGCGTTCCGCCGCGTGAATACCGAAGGCACCCTGGCGCTGGCCCGCCAGGCGGCGCGCGCCGGGGTGCGCCGCTTTATTTTCGTCAGCTCGATCAAGGTGAACGGCGAGGCCACCCGGCCGGGGCGGCCCTTTACCGCTAAGGATATCGCCGCGCCGGCCGATGCTTATGGTGTGTCCAAGGCGGAGGCGGAGCGCGGCCTGCTGGCGCTGGCCGACGAGACCGGCATGGAAGTCGTGATCGTGCGCCCGGTTTTGGTCTACGGGCCGGGTGTGAAGGCCAATTTCCATAGTATGCTGCGCTGGATGCAGCGGGGTGTGCCGTTGCCGTTGGGCGCGGTGAACAACCGCCGCAGCCTGCTGGCGATCGATAATCTGGTGGATCTGCTGGTCACCTGCCTGGACCACCCCGCGGCCGCCGGCCGGGTGTTCCTGGCCGCCGACGGCGAGGACGTGTCCACCAGCGGCCTGCTGCGGGCCGTGGCCCGGGCTCTGGGCCGGCCGGCGCGGCTGATCCCGGTTCCCGCCTTGGTGCTCACCGCGCTGGCCGCGCTGGTCGGCAAGCGAGACGTGGCCCGGCGCCTGTGCGATTCCCTGCAGGTGGATATCACCGACACAACCACGACGTTGGACTGGGTGCCGCCGGTGGATATGGACACGGCGCTGCGACGCACCGCCCAACATTTTTTGAATAAAGAGACGCATTGATGGCCTTTCTGTACTGGCTTTTGCCGCTGATTTTCCTGTGCTCGCTGGTCGGCACCTGGATGCTGCGGCATTACGCGGTGTCGCGCAGCATCCTCGACGTGCCCAACGCGCGCAGCTCCCATGAGGTGCCGACGCCCCGGGGCGGCGGCGTGGCGGTGGTGGTGACCTTCCTGGCCGGGCTGCCGGTGCTGGCGGCGCTGGGCGCGGTGTCCTTCCCGACGGCGGTGGGGCTGTGGGGCGCCGGCGCGCTGGTGGCGGCGATCGGCTGGCTGGACGACCACGGCCATGTGGCGGCTCGTTGGCGGCTGCTCAAGCATTTCGGTGCCGCCGCCTGGTTGCTGTACTGGCTCAACGGCCTGGCGCCGGTGGCCCTGTTCGGGTTCTGGATCGACTTCGGCTGGACGGGCCACATCTTCACCGCCTTCTATCTGGTGTGGATGCTCAACCTCTACAACTTCATGGACGGCATCGACGGCCTCGCCGGTGTGCAGGCGATTACCGTGGGCCTGGGCACGGTGTTTATCTACACCCTGCTGGGCGAGACCGGGCTGATGGCGCTGCCGCTGCTGCTGTGCGCCTCGGTGGCCGGCTTCCTGGTATGGAACTTCCCGCCGGCGCGGATCTTCATGGGCGACGCCGGCAGCGGCTTCCTCGGCTTTATGATCGGCGGGCTCTCCCTGCACGCCGCCTGGCTGGTGCCGGAGATGCTGTGGAGCTGGCAGATTCTGATGGGCGTGTTCATCATCGACGCCACCTTTACCCTGATCCGCCGGCTCTGTAACGGCGAAAAGGCCCACGAGGCCCACCGCACCCACGCCTACCAGTACGCTTCCCGGCACTACGGCTCGCACCGGGCGGTGACGTTGCGGGTGCTGGCGATCAATGTGTTGTGGCTGTTGCCGCTCGCCACCTTCGTGGCCCTTGAGTGGCTGGACGGCCCGCTGGCGGTGGTGATCGCCTATACCCCGCTGATTATGCTGGCGGTGCGTTTCAACGCGGGGCGCCCGGAGCCCGAAGCCTAGGGTTATCGATGGCTTCAAAAAAGTTACATATCAAGGTGGTAATGTGATACAGGGCACATCAGAATACGGGGTCCGAACACTGGGGACCGACAAGGAACTGTCAAAATGGCTCTAAGCGCGATGCAGCGTAGCGTCTCGCGGGTGCTTCAGTGCAGCCGCTGGCAAAAGCGCGGGATCATGATGATCGCCGACGCCCTGATTTTGCCGCTCCTGTTGTGGGGCGCCTACGCCCTGCGTTTCAGCACCGTGCAACCGGTGGTCCACGACAGCTGGCTGTTTCCCGTCGCGGCGCTGACCAGCGTGGCGATGCTGTATGTGTGTGGCTTCTACCGCTCGATTCTCCGCTATCTCGGCTCCGAAGCCGCCTGGTCCATCGTCACCGGCATGGCCGCCTCGGTGATCACCCTGGCGGCGATGTCCTACATGGTGCCCGCCGAGGTACCGCGCTCCATCTTCGTGATCTACTGGCTGCTCGGCACCATGTATCTGGGCGCCAGCCGTTTTCTGGCGCGCCGTTTCCTGTTCCGGGTGATGGCCGGCTACCTGAACCGGGAGCGGGTGGCGGTATTCGGCGCCGGCGAGGCGGGCGCGCAGCTGGTGGCGGCGCTGCAATCCGGCCGTGAGCTGAACCCGGTGCTGGTGGTGGACGACGACCCCGGCAAGCAGGGCTCGCTGCTGTGCGGCGTGCCGGTGGTCAACCGTCAGGGCCTGCAGGCCAAGGCCAAGCAGGGCGCGGTGACCACGGTGCTGCTGGCGCTGCCCACCTTGCCCCGGCACCGCCGCATGGCACTGGTGAACTGGCTGGAACAGCTCGATATCCGCGTGCAGACGGTGCCCACCTTCAACGATATTGCCAGTGGCCGCGCCCGCCTGGACGAGATTCAGGACGTGGCCATCGAGGACCTGCTGGGCCGTGACACCGTGCCGCCCAGGCTGGACCTGCTGAGCCGCTGTATCAGCGGCAAGCATGTGCTGGTCACCGGCGCCGGCGGCTCGATCGGCTCGGAGCTGTGCCGTCAGATCGTCAAGCTGGCGCCGGCGCGGCTGGTGCTGCTGGAACAAAGTGAAGTGGCGCTCTATGACATCGAGCGGGAACTGCGCGGCCTGATCGAGCTGAGCGGCCGCGACACCACCCTGGTTCCGATGCTCGGCTCGGTGGTCAACCGCGGGCATGTGCAGCGCCTGTGCCGGGAAAACCGCATCGACACTCTCTATCACGCGGCCGCCTACAAGCATGTGCCGATCGTCGAGGCCAACCCGGCGGCGGGCGTGCGCAACAACATCATCGGTACCCTGGCGGCGGCGGAAGGCGCCGAAGCCGCCGGTGTGAAGCACTTCATTCTGGTCTCCACCGACAAAGCGGTGCGCCCCACCAACGTGATGGGCGCCACCAAGCGGTTCGCCGAGATGGTGCTGCAGACCATGGCGGCGCGCGGCAGCGAGACGGTCTTTTCCATTGTCCGCTTCGGTAACGTGCTGGGCTCCTCGGGCTCGGTGGTGCCGCTGTTCCGCGATCAGATCCGCCAGGGCGGGCCGGTCACCGTGACCCATCCGGAGGTGGTGCGTTATTTCATGACCATTCCGGAGGCGTCGCAGCTGGTGATCCAGGCCGGCGCCATGGCCAAGGGCGGCGAAGTGTTCGTGCTGGACATGGGCGAGCCGGTGCGGATTCTCGATCTGGCGCAGACCATGATCCGCCTGATGGGGCTGTCGGTGCGCGACGAGTCCAACCCGGAGGGCGACATCGAGATCGTGTTCAGCGGCCTGCGGCCGGGTGAGAAGCTGTTCGAAGAGTTGCTGATCGGCGATGCCAGCGTGCGTACCGAGCACGAAATGATCATGCAGGCCCACGAAGAGACGCTGTCCGACAGCGATGTGGTGACGGCCATGGAAGCCTTCCGCGCCGCCCTGGACCGGGGCCAGTCCGAACCTCTGAAAGCGCTGCTGCGCAGCTACGTCAACGGTTACCAGCCGCGCCAGGAAGACGGCGAGGCGCCGGCGGCACGCGGCGGCGTGGAGCCCGTCGACACGGTGATCGACCCTCAAGTGGCGTCCGGAAAGGGCGTCCATTAAAAAGGGCGCCATAAAGGCGCCCCGGGCTCGAAGTGACGGAGACTCTTAAAAACATCACTCGATACTTCGCGGTCCGGCCACATCCGTGTTGTTTGATATCCATTCCGCGAAGCGCAAGAGCCTGCCACTGTGAGACCCGGGTCTCAATTCACAGCCTGATACTTTCTGTATACCCCTGCCTGCTTACTGCCTTCTTCCCGCCCATAAAAAAGGCGCCCGTGGGCGCCTGAAGTCACACAAAACGACTGTGAAACGATGCCCCGGGGCCTACGGGAAGGGGGTGAGATAACCCCGGGGCACACTCAAATCCTGCCATTTTGTGATACGCATCACAATATGCATTTCAAGTACCTTGGTACGAAAAGTCAGCTTGTGTGTGAAGAGTAATAATACTTGCCGCAATTTTTGTAATTATTAATGCTTAGTTTTAACTAGGCCGATTTTATTGTTTTACGCTCTTTAATCCAAAATACGATTAAAACCCTGGTTCTCAGCGTGTACAGCTTTTGTATCGATGTGTACCATTTCCGAATCTGTGATGGGGTTGGCATAAAAATAAATTTGTATGCGCTAGGCAATGTAATGCTTATGCCCGGGCGCAGTGTCAGTTCCAATTTGTGATCTGTACCTGGGGACGTCATGAATTCTTATCATGAAATTGAACGCTTTCAACGCAAGGCCGGGCAGGCCGATTTCCCTTTTCGTGATACCGGTACGCCGGCCCATGAGCACCGCGAGACCGGTTGGAGCCTGATCGACCAGGTCGCCGCCGGCGTGTCCGCTTCCCCTTCCACACCGTCCTCCGAACCCGACCCGGGGCCGCCGATCCAGGTAAGGCGGCCGGCGCCGGAGGTGACCGAAACCACTGAGACGCCGGCCCCCGGCGACGAAGAGGCCCAGGACGCCGCGCTGGAGCGTTTCGCCTCCTTGCTGCAGGCGCGTCACCGCCGCGAGGTGGAGCAGGACCACCCGGAAGCGGGCGACGAGCAACCGCTTAAACAATTGTTGCGCCGCATCGCGGTGGGCCCCGGCGAAAACAATGAGAGGTGGCCCACGCGGTGCTGATCGCGGTCGCATCCCCAAAAGGGGGCGTGGGTAAGACCACGTGCGCGGCGCATCTCGCCTACGGTATTGCCGCCGCGGGCTACCGCACCCTCGCTCTGGATCTGGATCCGCAGAACAGTTTGCGCCTGCATTTCGGCATTCCCCTGGGCGAAGCCGGCGGGCTGGCGCGGGGCGGCCCGCCGGCGGGCGACTGGATGGCGCGGGTGCTCAACGGCGGAGGCGGCGTCGGGGTGTTGCCCTACGGCGCCGCCGACGGCGCCCAGCGCCGCGAGCTGGACCAGGCGCTGCAGACGCCGGGGTTTCTGAGCGCGGGCCTGCGCGGCCTGGCGGAGCAGCCGGACACCGTGCTGGTGGTGGATCTGCCGCCGGGGCCGTCGCCGGCGCTGGACGCGGTGTCGCCGCTGGCCAACCTGCGGCTGACCCTGTTGCTGGCGGATTCCGCTTCGGTGTCCCTGCTGCCGGGTCTGGAGGACGGTTTTTATCCGCCCGGCGTGGCGCCGGGTTCCGAGCACCGGCTGGTGCTGAATCAGGTTGATATTCGCCGCCGGCTCAACCGCGAGATTACCGAATTTATGCAGACCCGGTACCGCGACAGTCTGCTCGCCACCCTGCACCGCGACGAGGCGGTGCCGGAAGCCGGCGCCCGTCAAATTTCCGTGTTTGAACATGCCGAGTCGTCGCGCGCCGCCCGCGACCTGGGGATGCTTTGCCGGCGTTCGCTGGCGCTGCTCAAGGGGGCGGATTCAGCGGGTTATTCACCGCTTTGGGGACACAACAGGTAATTAACCATGTCGAAGAATAAAACCCGGCCGCCATTGGGGAGGCGGTGTTTGTTCGCGCTTGCCTGCTTGCTGGCGATACCACCGGTGCTGTTGTTTATCACCACGCCCATGGACGCGGGGCACCAGGCGTTGCTGGGTGCCGCCAGCGTGCTGCTGATGGCGCTGGTGAACCGTGTGCGCCCGGACTCGCGGCGTGTGTCCCTGTGGCTGGTGGCGTTGTCGCTGATCGTTTCCAGCCGCTACATCTGGTGGCGCGCCACGGCGACGCTGCATTTCGAAAGCGTGCCGGAAGCGGTGCTCGGCTACGGCCTGTTCCTGGCCGAGTTGTACGCGCTGGTGATTCTTCTGCTCGGCTATCTGCAAACGCTCTGGCCGCTGGAACGCAAGCTGGTGCCGCTGCCGGACGACACCGGCCTGTGGCCCACCGTGGACGTCTATATCCCCACCTACAACGAAAGCCTGGAGGTGGTCAGCGACACGGTGCTGTCGGCGCAGAACCTGGATTACCCCGCCGACAAGATACGCATCTACATGCTTGATGACGGCCGGCGGGAAAGTTTCGAGGCGTTCGCCAAGAGCGCCGGGGTGGGCTATATCACCCGCCCGGACAACCTGCACGCCAAGGCCGGCAACCTGAACAACGCGCTCGGTCAGACCGACGGTGAACTGATCTGTGTGTTCGATTGCGACCATATTCCCACCGCCGGTTTTCTGCAGGCCACCGTGGGCGGCTTTCTCGATGACGCCAAACTGGCGATGGTGCAGACGCCGCATTATTTCTATTCCCAGGACCCGTTCGAGCGCAATCTGGGCGTCGGCGAGGAGCTGCCCCGCGAGGGCGAGCTGTTCTACGGGCCGGTGCAGAAGGGCAACGACTTCTGGAACGCCACCTTCTTCTGCGGCTCCTGCGCGGTGATCCGCCGTGAAGCCCTGGACGAGACCGACGGCTTCGCGGTGGAAACGGTCACCGAGGACGCCCACACCGCACTGCGTTTCCAGCGCAAAGGCTGGCGCACCGCGTTCGTCAGCCTGCCGCTGGCGGCGGGCCTGGCCACCGAGCGGCTGTCCCTGCACATCGGCCAACGGGCGCGCTGGGCACGCGGCATGACGCAGATTCTGCGGGTGGACAATCCGCTGTTCGGCCGCGGCCTGACCCTGGCGCAGCGGCTCTGTTATCTGAACGCCATGCTGCATTTCCAGTTCGCCCTGCCACGGGTAGTGTTCATCACCGCGCCTTTGGCCTACCTGCTGCTCGGCCAGAACATCATCGCCTCGTCCGCCTCGATGATCTTCGCCTACGCCCTGCCGCACCTGTTCCATGCGATCTGGACCAACTCGCGGCTCAACGGCCGTTTCCGCTACACCTTCTGGGGCGAGATTTACGAATCGGTGCTCTGTTTTCATCTGATCAAACCGACGCTGGTGACGCTGTGGGACCCCAAGAAGGGTTCGTTCAACGTCACCGAAAAAGGCGGCCTTCTGGAAAAGAGCTTTTTCGACATCAGCGCGGTGCGTCCGCATCTGGTGGTGGCGTTTTTGCTCGCCCTGGGTTTGGGCAGCGGCCTGGTGCGGTTCTATTGGAACGAGTACTACGCCATCGAGCGGGACGTGATGCTGCTCAATGTGTTCTGGGCCGGCTTCAGTTTGATCACCTTGCTGGCGGCGATCGCCGCTGCCCGCGAGCAGCGCCAGGTGCGCACCAACGTGCGGGTGCCGCTGGTGCTGCCGACGTCGATCTATCTGGCCGACGGCCATGTGCTGAAAACCCGCACGCTGGACGTGTCGTTGGGCGGCGTGCGGTTGGCCAACCCGCTTGAAGAGGCCTTCGACGGCGAAGTGGAAGACGTGGAAATCCGCCTCGACGACCAGAGCGTGGTGTTGCCGGCGCGGCTGGTCGACGCCGACGGCGAGGACCTTCGTTTGCAGTTCGGCCTGATGAACCTCAGCCAGCAGCGGCAGATGCTGCGCATCGTCATGGGCCGCTACGACGCCTGGCTGGCCGACAAACCGCACCCTAAGGACCGGCCCCTGCATTCCTTCCGCATCGTGCTGCGGGTGGTGATCCTGATGTTCTTCGGCCGCTGGCTGGCGCGCGGCACCAAGGAGCGCGAGATCGACGAAACCATGCGCGCCAACCACCTCTGGCACCGTTTCATGCCCCTGGCGGTGCTCGTGCTCCTGGCCCTCCTGGCCCTCCTGGCAGTCCGCCCGGCCCTGGCCGACGATGTGCGAGCGGGCCTTGTGGGAGCGGGCCCCGCCCGCGAAAGGCCGGCAAAGCCGGCCGGCAGGATCCCAGAGACCTCCATCAAGGGCGGCGCCACCCTGGAAACCCGCCCCCACCAACAAACCCTGACCTTCCGCCAGCTAGGCCAGGTCGACGGCCTCACCCTGGCCGGCGCCCAGTCCCAGGCCGGGCTGGGTTTCTCGGTGGGCCGCGATGAAGTGGTCACCGAGGCGGAGATGTATCTCAAGCTTAATTACGGCGATGAGATTCTCCCCGGCACCGGCCGGCTGGTGGTGGAGATCAACGGCGCCCGGGTGAAAACCCTGGAGCTGGACCGCGACGCCACCGAGGCCGAATTCCGGCTGCCGGTGAACCCGGCCCTGCTGGTCACCAACAACCGCATCAACTTCCGGCTGGTGGGGCTCGCCGACCGCGCTTGCCCCAACCCGCTGGACAAGCGGGTGTGGCTCACCGTGGCCCCGTCCTCGGCGATCGAATACCAGGCCGACCGGCTGCCGCTGGCCAGCGACCTGGAAATGCTGCCGGAGCCGTTCTTCGACCTCACCTCGCAGAGCCGGCTGGACCTGCATCTGGTGCTGCCCGATGCGCCGGACAGCGACGTGCTGCGCGCCGCCGCCATCACCGCCTCCTGGTTCGGCGCCCAGGCCCGTTACCGGGGTACCCGGTTCTCGCTGCACGACAACACACTGCCGGCCGGCCACGCCATTGTGCTGAGCACCGACGCCAACCCGGTTTCCGGGCTGGGGGCGGAGAAGGGCAGCCACCTGTCGGTGATCGACAACCCGGCGGACCCCTTCTACAAGCTGCTGGTGCTGCACGGCACCGACGGCGCCGACCTGGTGCGCGCCGCCCGCTACCTGACCCTGCGCAGCGCCGAACTGAGCGGTCGCCGTCAGCCGGTGGAGGACGTGTCCAGCCCGCCCCGTGCCGCCAACGACTCGCCGCGCTGGGTCTCCACCGACATGCCGGTGGAGCTGGGCAGCCTGGTGCCCGGCGATCAGCTGCGTACCCGGGGCCTTTATCCGGGCGTCATCGACGTGGGCTTCCGGGCGTCGCCGGACCTGTTCCTGTGGCCCGGCGAAACCGTGCCGCTGCGGGTCCGTTACCGGTTCGCCGAAGGGCCCTGGCTGGACAACGAAAAGTCGCGTCTGGACGTGGCGTTGAACGGCCAGTTCCTGAAATCGCTGCCGCCACCCCGCCTGGATTGGTGGGGCAACATCAAGCGTGAGCTGGGCGCCGGCGACAGCGGCCAGCAGGAGGCGGTGATCCCGGTGCCGCCGGATCTGATCCACGGCGAAAACCGCCTGACCTTCTATTTCAATATGCGCTACACCCTGGAGGACGAATGCGACCCGGTGCTGCCCGGTGACGTGGTCAATCAGGTGTTTCCCGGCTCCACCCTGGACCTGACGCACACCCGGCACCTGGCGGTGATGCCGTCACTGTCCGCGTTCGTGGCCGCCGGCTATCCGTTTTCCGCCCGCGCCGACCTTGGCCGCACCGGCCTGGTGCTGCCGGCGGCGCCGGATCGCGCCACCCTGACCGCCGCTTTGGATCTGATGGCGCGCATCGGCGCCGCCTCCGGTTACCCCGCCTTGGGCGTGGAGGTGGCCCTGGGCGTGGGCGGTCTGCATCGTTTGCGTGACCGGGATCTGCTGGCGGTGCTGCCGTTGGAGGATCCGGCCTTGCTACGGCTGCTGCGCGGCAGCGCTTTCCAGCGCGACGACCAGGCGCTGCGCATACGGCCGCCTTCGCTCGCCGATCGCCTGCGGCATGCCGCCCTGGGCGACTGGTTCCTGGAGCACGAGGAAGCGGCCATCGCCCTGGCCGGACAACGTGAGCCCCGGGCGCTGATGGCCATGCCCTCGTCCCTGAACTCGGATCATTGGCAGGTGCTGGTCACCGCCGAGGATTCGGCGCAGCTGCCCGCCATGGCCGAGGCCCTGGGCGACAGCGAGGTGACCTCGCGGGTGCGCGGCGATTTCCTGCTGCTGGACGCGGACCAGCCGCGCGGCTTCCGCGTCAATCCGCAGCGCCTCAGCGGCGACGTGAACTGGCTGACCCAGTTCCGCTGGGGCTTCGGCAAGCGGCCGCTGCTTCTGTTTTTCCTGATGTGCGTGATTTTCGCCGTGCTGGTGATCCTGTTGGTGCCGCTACTGAAATGGCGCCAGGCGCGGCGCCTGGGTGAATAAGGAAGGGTCCATGAAACGAGCGACTTTGGCTTTGCCGATGGTGTTGTGGCTGGTGATGACGCCCGCTTGGGCGGCGGCGCAGCAGGGCAGTGAAGCGACCGGGGACCAGGCGCCCCGCGCCGGCGAATCCTCCCTGGACGCGCTGTTCAGCCAGGCCACCTTCTGGCGGGCGAACAATCGCCCGGACCTGGCCCGGGACGCCCTTGAAAGGGTGCTGGCGGTGGAGCCGGACAACGCCCGGGCGCTGCGCGGCATGGGCGAGCTGGCGCTGGCCGCCGACGACCGGGACGGGGCCCGCCAATGGCTCGACCGGCTGCGTGAGCGGGCCCCGGGCAGCGAAGACGCGGCCCGCCTGCAGGCGGCGCTGCGCCGCGAACAGATCAGCAACGGCGATCTTATGGAGGCCCGTGCGCTCGCCAAGGCGGGGGACGCCGGCGCCGCCGTGGCCCGTTACGAGGCGCTGTTCGACGGCGCCGGGCCGCCGCCGGACCTGGCGCTGGAGTATTACCAGACCCTGGCCGGCGTCGACGCCCGTTGGCGGGAAGCCCGCGACGGGCTGCAGCAGGTGGTGCGCCGTAACCCCGACGACCCGGCCGCCCGCCAGGCGCTGGCGGAGGTGCTCACCTACCGCCAGGCGACCCGCGACCAGGGCATCGAGCAGCTGGCCGGGCTGTGGCGCGACCAGGAGCGCCTGCAGGTGATCGCCCCCTGGCGGCAGGCGCTGCTGTGGCTGCCGCAGGAGCCGGCCTCGGCGGACGCGCTGCGCGACTACCTGGCGGTGCGCCCGGACGACGAAGTGGTTCGCGAGCGGCTGGACAGCGTGCTCAGCGGCAGCGGCGGCGCCGCCGTGGCGGACGCCTACGACGCCCTGGAAGCGGGCCGCCTGAGCGCCGCCCGCCGCGGGTTCCAGGGCGTGCTCGAGGACGACCCGGACAGCGCCGAGGCGGTGGCCGGCCTGGGGCTGGCCGACTTACGCCAGGGGCGCTTCGGCGCGGCGGAGCAACGGCTGGCACGGTCGATCCGCATGGCCCCCGACCGGCGCGCCGATTGGGCGCCGGCGCTGGAGGATGCGCGCTTCTATGGCCAGCTCGCCGAGGCCCGCGCCCTGAACGAGCAACAGAACTACGACCAGGCCCTGCAGGCGGTGATTCCGCTGGCCCGCGCCGGCGGCCGCCGGGGCCGCGACGCCGCCTTGCTGCAGGGCGACATTCTGCTCGCCCAGGACCGGCCCCAGGTGGCGGAGACCGTGTTCCGCGACCTGCTGGAAAGCGACGACGCCAACAGTGACGCCCGGGTCGGTCTGGTACGGGCGCTGATGGCCCAGGAACGCTACGACGAAGCCAACCGCATCTACGCCGAGCTGCCCGCCGAGGAGCGCATGCGCTACGGCTATGTGCGCGACCAGCAGAGCCAGGTGTTGCGCGAGCGGGCGCAGGCGTTGATCGATGACGGCCAGGTCTACGCCGGGGAAGCGCTGCTGCACGAAGCGGTGGCGGCCGCGCCCCGCGACCCCTGGGCGCGGCTGGCGCTGGCCAAGCGCATGCAGGCGCGCGGCCAGAGCGGCCAGGCGGCGGCGATGCTGGAGCCGCTGGAAGCGCCGGACGCCGAGCCGGAAGCGTTGCTGGCGGCGGCGCAGTTCGCCGCCGACCAGGGCCGCTGGCAACACGCCCTGGATCTGCTCGACCGCCTGCCCGCCGACGCCCGCGACAGCGACAGCCAGGCGCTACGCCGGCGCGTGGAGAACGGCGCGCGGATGGCCGAACTGGCCCGGGTGTTCGACAGCGGCGACCGCTGGCGCATCCAATCGGAACTGGAGCGGCTTTACGCCGAACCGCCGGAGACTCCGGCGCAAACCGGCCAACTGGCCAATTTCCTGGTGGAGCGGGGCGAAAGCAGCCTGGCGCTGACGCTGGTGCGCAAGGACCTTGCCAAGGGGCTGGATCGGGGCGCGCCCAAGGATTTCGTGCCCCATGCGCTGGTATTGGGGCGGCTGGGCTACGACCGCGAAGCCGGCGAGCTGCTGCGCGAGCTGGAGCGGCGCGCGGAACGCCGGCCCGGCGGCGCCGGGGCCTTCGCCGACGCGCGCCGGACCCTGTCGGTGGCGGCGGTGGATCACGCCCGCCAGAGCGGCGATTTCGCCCGCGCCTACGACGAGGCGGTGATGGCACTGTCCTCGGACCCGGATAACGAAAAGTTGGTGCTGGCGCTGGGCCGGGTTTACCAGGAGGGCGGCCTGCACCGGGAAGCGGCCACCACCTATGACTGGCTGCTGGCGCGTCCCGGCCCGCAGTTGCCGGCGCGTCGCGCGGCGGTGGCCAATGCCCTGGCCATGGACGACGTGGAGCGGGCGGAACAGTTGCTGGAAGAGGCGGCGCCGCTGGAAGACGGCGAGCTGCTGTTGCTCGCGGCCCGCACCGCGCGCCGTTCCGGCGACAGCCGCAGCGCGCTGGCGCTGGCGGAAAAGGCGGCGGACGCCCACTACCGCGACAACCGTTCCGGCGCCCCGGCGGCGCTGGCGGGCAGCGCCAACCCGTTCCGCAAGAGCGCCGGCAAGACCCCGGAGAACCGCTGGCTGGCGCTCGCCGACGGCGACGGCAACAACGATGGCGCCCGCGCCGACGTCTGGTTGCCCGGCAACCGCTCCCCCGGCAATGAGGGCCAGCACTGGCAGCCGCCGGCCCGCGAGCAGGCGGTGGCCGCCTCGGCGCCGTCCGGCGATTACTACCAGCCCGGCGCGGCGCCGCGCCCGGCGCCGGCGCCCACGCCGGTGCAGGAGAGCGCCCGCGCCGAGGCGCGCATCGACCGCTTCCGCGAGGACGTGCGCCAGGATATCGCGCCGCGCGTGGAAACCGGCCTGGGCCTGCGCAACCGGGACGGCGAGTCCGGCCTCAGCGAACTCACCGAAGTAAGCGGCGAGCTGGCGTTCTCCGGCGTGCCGTTCCGGGGCGGCCGGTTCCGCGGCGCGGTGACGCCCACCTTCCTGAACGCCGGCTCGGTGAGCGGCTCCGCCGCCGGGCGTTTCGGCTTCGGGCCGCTGGCCGAGGGCACCGCCTCCCTGGCCGGTAATCTGGAAGGCGCCTACGACCTTATCGCCGAAGTGGGGCAGAACGCCGAGCAGCTGGAAGCGGCGGAAAGCGCCGTGGACGAAGCGCAGACCGCGTACCAGGAGGCGCTGGAAGAATTCAACACCCAGGTGCCGCCGGACCCGGACGACGAAAACGCGGACGAGGTGGATCTGGTCACCCAGGAGGAACTGGACGCGCTGGAAAACCAGGTGGCGGACCTCGAGGATCAGCGCGACCAGGCGGCCAACCAGTTCGAAAACGCCACCGGCCTGAATGTGCTGAATGAGGTGGGCATTGATCTGGACGCGCTCTCCGACGAGCAGCGCGCCTTCGTGGACCGTTTCCTGGTGTCCAATTTCGGCAGCGCCGACTTCTCCCTGGAAGCGGACACCCCGGAAGAGTTCGAGGCCCGCTCGCAGGCGGTGCGTGATCTGATCGGCGGCCTGCAGGCGCGCGCCAACGGCTATGCCCGTGGCGCCGCCGCCGGCAATCAGACCGAGGCGGGCATGGGCGTGGGCTTCGGCTATCAAGGTCGGGCGTTCGCCGCCGATATCGGCAGCACCCCGTTCGGGTTCGAGATCACCAATCTGGTGGGCGGCCTGAGCTGGGCGCCCAAGCTGGGCCGCAACGGGCGCTTTATTCTCGCCGGCGAACGGCGCGCGGTGACCGACAGCCTGCTCTCCTACGCCGGGGTCGAGGACCCGGGCACCGGCGACCGCTGGGGCGGGGTGGTACGCACCGGCGGCCGCCTCGGGCTGACCTTCGACAATGGTCCGCTGGGGCTGTACGGCGACCTGGGTTTCTACCACTACGACGGCCACAACGTGGCGGACAACCAGTCGGTGGAGGCGTCCCTGGGCGGCTATCTGCGGCCGATCCGCGAGGACGGCCGCGAGCTGAAGACCGGGGTCAATGTGCGCTACATGAGTTTCGACGAGAACCTCAGCAAGTTCACCTACGGCCACGGCGGCTACTTCAGCCCGCAGGATTACGTCAGCCTGTCGTTCCCGATCGAGTATTCGGAGGACTACCGCCGCTGGACCTGGAGCGCCACCTTCGCGCCCGGTTTCCAGAGCTACAGCAGCGACGCGGCGGCGTTCTTCCCGACCCTGGCGGAGGAGCAGTTCTGGATGGAAATCCTGGCCTCTTCCGGGGTCATCGACAGCGCCTACTACGCCGCCGAAAGCGAAAGCGGCTTCGGCGTCAATCTGGGCGCCGGCCTGGATTACCGCTTGTCGCCGGGGCTCAAGCTGGGCACCCGGCTGGGTTACGACACCTTCGGCGACTACTCGGAAACCAAGGCGTCGGTGAACCTGAATTACACCCTGGAGGAATAATATGGACCGCGATGCGATCAGCGCGCGCAGCCTGGCTTACCACCGGGACCAGCAATGCGCCGTGCAGTGGCGCGATTTTCTCTCGGTTCTGGTGGCGGAGCTGGGCCAGGTGTCCGGCCGCGAGGAATCCCTGGAATTTTTCCGCCATCTGGGCCACCGGCTGGCGGAACGGCTGCCGCTGCAGGAGCAGGACACCTTGCACGGGCTGGAGCAGGCGATCAACGCGCATTGGCGCCGCATGGACTGGGGCTGGTGTTTGTTCTCCGCGCAGCAGAACATGATCACCATTCTGCACGGCGCCTGGCCGGAACTGGACAAGCGCCCCGGCTGCCTGTGGCCGCTGGCCATGGCGTCCCTGCTGGAGGGGCTCTATGAGCGCTGGCTGCGCGGGCAGGGCGGCGGCGAGGTGTCGGTGAAGATGCTCACCGCGGTGGCGGGGGAACCGATGGAATTTTGTTACGGCCGATAAGAATGGATATGACGATGCACCTACGACCACGGAAGGTCGGACCCTTGGCGCGGCGCTGTTGGCCCGTGCTGCTGTGTCTGACGCTGTTCACCGGCCTGGCCGCCACGGCCGGGGCCGAAGAGCGCTACTCGATTTGGCGGGATTACGCCCAGCGTTTTATCACCGGGGAAGGCCGGGTGATGGATACCGGCAATAATAATTTCAGCCACACCGAGGGGCAGGGCTGGGCGATGCTGTTCGCCGAGGCGTTCGATGACCGGGCGCGTTTCGACGCGCTCTGGAACTGGACCCGCGAGCACCTGGATGTGCTCGACAGCGGCCTGCTGGCGTGGCGCTACGAGCCCGGCGAAACGCCGCCGGTGCAGGACCTGAACAACGCCAGCGACGGCGATCTGCTGATTGCCTGGGCGCTGCACCGCGCCGCCCGCAAGTGGCGGGCGCCGGAATACGAGCGGCAATCCCGGCGTTTGCGCGGCGCGATCGAGCGCCACCTGATCCGTGATTACGCCGGCTATTCGGTGCTGCTGCCGGCCCGGCGCGGCTTCGAGCATGACGGCTATGTGGTGCTCAACCTGTCCTACTGGGTGATGCCGGCGCTCCAGGAATTCGCCCTGGCGGAGCCGGACGGCCCCTGGCGGCGCTTGCTGCTCGACGGTGAGCGGCTGCTGCGCGCGGCCCGCTTCGGCGCCCACAAGCTGCCGCCGGACTGGTTGAGCCTGACCGAGGGCGGCGAGCTGCGGGTGGCCGACCAATGGCCGCCCCGCTTCGGTTTCGAAGCGGTTCGTGTGCCGCTGTACGCAGTTTGGGCCGGGCGCTCGGAACAAGCCGGGCTGGAGGCGGTCAGCGCTTACTGGCGCGGCGCGGCGGATGACCGGCCGCCGGCCTGGGTCAATCTGGTGGACGGCGACACCGCCGACTATCCGCTGTCCCGGGGCGGCATGGCGGTGCGCTCGCTGTTACTCGGGATGCCGGGTAAAATGCCCCAGCACATCCGCCCGGAGGATGATTACTACTCCGCGTCTTTATTGGTTCTGTCCTGGCTGGCGGCGTTCCTACCGGAACCGGCCGTCCCCCGGGCCCCCCTACAAGGAGGTAAGCGACCCCGTGATTCGTAAAGCGGTGATTCCCGTGGCCGGCTTCGGCACCCGCATGCTGCCGGCGTCCAAGTCGATCCCCAAAGAAATGCTGCCGGTGGTGGACCGGCCGGCCATCGCCTATGTGGTGGACGAAGCGGTGCGCGCGGGCATCACCGAAATCATTCTGGTCAGCCACGCCAGCAAGAGCGCGGTGGAGAACTATTTCGACGGCCATCCGGAGCTGGAAGCGCAGCTGGAAGCCAAGGGCAAGACCGGGCTGCTGGAGCAGGTGCGCCACCCGCTGCCGGACGGCGTGCAGGTGGTGAGCGTGCGCCAGGGGCCGCCGCTGGGTCTCGGCCACGCCGTGCATGCCGCCCACCAGCTGGTGGGGGATGAGCCGTTCGTGGTGATTCTGCCCGACGTGCTGGTGGACGCGCTGGACGACACCGACGACCTGACCGCCATGGTGCGCCGCTTCGAGGAGAGCGGCGCCGCCCAGATCATGGTGGAGGCGGTGCCCGACGACCGGGTCGACCAGTACGGCATCGCCGAGCTGGACGGCCCGTCGCCGGCGCCGGGGGCGAGCGCGCCGATGCGCGCGGTGGTGGAGAAGCCCAAGCCCGAGGACGCGCCCTCCAACCTGTCGGTGGTGGGCCGCTATGTGCTGCCCGCCGGCATCATGGGCCTGCTCGCCGACACCGCGCCGGGCGCCGGCGGCGAGATCCAGCTCACCGACGCCATCGCCGACCTGATCGCCCGCCAGCCGGTGGAAGCCTACGCCATGCGCGGCCGCACCTTCGACTGCGGCAGCAAGGCCGGCTACCTCCGGGCGATTCTCCACTACGCCGCCAAGGACCCGGCCCTCGCCGAAGTTCTGGCTGGAGCTGGCCTTGTGGGAGCGGGCCCAGCCCGCGAAAGGGAGCAAAGCGACCGGCAGGATCCCAGAGAGGCTTAACCATGCGAATCGATGTCTTCGGCGACACCCTCTGCGCCTCGGTGACCGCCGCCGCCTTGGCGCAGAGCGGCCATGAGGTGTGCTGGTTCATCCCCGAGGGCCGGGTGCTGGACGCGGTCAACGAGGACCGGGTGCCGTACCGCGAGCCGGGGCTCGGCGAGCTGCTCGGTGAGCAGCGTGCCGCCGGGCGGCTGCGCTGCGAGCCGATGACGCTGAACGGCGCGCCGGCGGCGCCGGCGGTGTTCCTGGCGCTGCAGCCCGGCGCCCAGGCGCTGGCCGGGGAGATCGCCGACTGGCTGGCCGGCTCCGGCGCCTGCGGCCTGCTGGTCAACCAGAGCGTGTTCCCGGTGGGCACCAGCGAGGCCCTGCAGGGACGGCTCGCCGAGGCGCGCAGCCCGGCGCGGGTGGTGGCGCTGCCGGAGACCCTGCAGGAAGGCGTGGCCATCGACAGCTTCCTGCGCCCGCACCATATCCTGCTGGGCTGCGACGACCCCCAGGCGGAAACCCTGATGCGCGAGATCCTGCGCCCGTTCAACCGGCGCCGCGATGTGATCCGCGTGATGGGCCTGCGCGAAGCGGAATTCACCAAGCTGGCGATCAGTGGCATGCTCGCCACCCGGCTCAGCTATATGAACGACATGGCGCTGCTGGCGGAGCAGCTCGACGTGGACATCGACACGGTGCGCCAGGGCGTCGGTTCCGACCCGCGCATCGGCGAAGCCTATCTGTACGCGGGCTGCGGTTTCGGCGGCTCCGGTTTCAGCCGCGACGTGATGAGCCTCACCGACACCCTGCGCAGCAAGGAAGTGAGCGCCAAGCTGCTGGAACAGGTGATGGAGATCAACGAGCGCCAGAAGGAGGTGCTGTTCCGGCGCTTCTGGCGCCACTTCGAAGGCGAAGTGGCCGGGCGCCGGGTGGCGATCTGGGGCGCCGCCTTCAAGCCCGGCTCCGACCGGGTGGACAACGGCCCGGCGCTGAAGCTGATCGAGGCGCTGTGGGCCCAGGACGTGCAGGTGCACGTGCACGACCCGCTGGCGCTGCCGGAACTGGAGGCCTGGGCCGGTGGCCACCCGGATCTGATTCTGCACGACGACCCCTATCAGGCGGCGGCGGAGGCGGACGCGCTGATGCTGGTGACCGAGTGGAAACAGTACTGGAGCCCGGACTGGTCGCGTCTGCGCGACAGCATGGGCACGCCGCTGATCCTGGATGGGCGTAATATTTACGACCCCGACTATGTGCGCGGCCAGGGTCTGCTGTATCACGGCATCGGCCGGGGCTGACCCGCCGCCGAGCGAGACGAAGAGGAAAGACAGGATGTTGCCCGACCACTTCAGCGCCGCGGAGCGGCCGGTGCGCCAGGCCCTGGCGGACCACGCCGGCAAGGCGCGCCACTGGCACCTGGCGGATCTGTTCGCCGACGACGCCGGGCGTTTCGAGACGCTCAGCCGGGAGTGCTGCGGCCTGCTGGTGGACTACAGCAAGCAGCGCCTGACCGGCGAGACCCTGGACCTGCTGCGGGACCTGGCCCGGGCCCGCGACCTGGAGGGCTGGATCCGCGCCCTGTTGCAGGGCAGCGACGTGAACTGGACCGAGGCGCGCCCGGCGCTGCACTGGCGCCTGCGCGAGCAGGCCGCCGCCGCCCCGGAGGTGCACGACCAGCTGGCGCGCATGGGCGAGATCGTCGACCAGGTTCTGCGCGGCCAGTGGCGCGGCTGCCACGGCGACGCCATCACCGACGTGGTCAACGTGGGCGTGGGCGGCTCGGACCTGGGGCCGCTGATGGCGTCCTACGCGCTGGGGGATTTCCGCCCGGAGCACGGCCGCCGGCCCAACCTGCACTTCGTGTCGTCCATGGACGGCAGCCAGATCGCGCCGCTGCTCAATGATCTCAACCCGGCCACCACGCTGGTGGTGGTGTCGTCGAAATCCTTCACCACCCTGGATACCCTGGCCAACGCGGAGACCGCCCGCGCCTGGCTGGAACGGGCCTTCCCCGACCAGCAGCGGGCGCTGATGCGCTGCCATTTCGTGGGCGTGTCCGCCAACCCGGAAAAAATGAGCGAGTGGGGCATCCACCCCTGCAACCAGCTGCTGTTCTGGGAATGGGTGGGTGGCCGCTTCTCTCTGTGGTCGGCGATCGGCCTGCCGATCGCGCTGACCGTGGGCATGCAGGGTTTCCACGAGCTGCTGGAAGGCGCCCGGGAGATGGACCGGCACTTCCGCGAGGCACCGCTGGCGGACAACCTGCCGGTGATTCTCGGCCTGGTGGACGTCTGGAACATTAACTTCCTGGACATCACCGCCCGGGCGGTGCTGCCCTACGACGGCCGGCTCAAGCATTTTCCGTCCTACCTTGAACAGCTGGAGATGGAATCCAACGGCAAGTCGGTGACCCGCGACGGCACGCCGGTGGATTACCACACCTGCCCGGTGATCTGGGGCGAGGTGGGCTCCAATGCCCAGCATGCGTTCTATCAGCTGCTGCACCAGGGCACCCAGCCGGTGGCCTGTGACTTTATCGTCGCCGGGCGCTATGTGCCGCCCCACGGCGATGCCGAAGGCGGCGAGCACCAGCGGCTGGCGCGCCAGCACCGGCTGACCCTGGCCAACTGCCTGGCCCAGTCGCGGCTGCTGGCGCTGGGCGGCCGGGCGCTGCCCGACGACCAGCACGACCAGCCCGCCTTCAAGCAGTACCGGGGCAACCAGCCCAGCACCACCCTGATGCTGGACGAGTTGTCGCCGCGCCGGCTGGGCAGCCTGGTGGCGCTCTACGAGCACAAGGTGTTCGTGGAATCGGTGCTGTGGGGCATTAACCCGTTCGACCAGTGGGGCGTGGAGATGGGCAAGGTGATCGCCCGCGACATGGTGCCGGTGCTGGAAACCGGCGACGGCCTGGACGGGCTGGACGCCTCCACCCGGGGCCTGGTGCGCCGCGCCCGCTCCTGACTTTTTACGTCAACGTTTTCGGTAAAGGACACAGCATGGCTTCCGACTTTTCCGCTTCCGAACTTTCCGACTCCCTGTTCCGCGCCTACGACATCCGCGGCATCTACGAGGATACCCTGACCCTGGAGGCGGCGCGTCTGATCGGCCGCGCCATCGGTTCGGAAGTGCGTCGCCAGGGCGGCGACACCCTGGCGCTGGCCCGCGACGGCCGCCTGTCCGGCCCGGCCCTGCTGGACGCCCTGGCGGAAGGCGTGCAGGCCTGCGGCTGCGCGGTGGTGGACCTGGGCATGGTGCCCACGCCGGTGCTCTATTTCGCCACCTGGCACTACCCGGGGGTCAATTCCGGGGTGATGGTCACCGGCAGCCACAACCCGCCGGACTACAACGGCTTCAAGATCGTGATCAACGGCACCACCCTGTCCGGCGACGCCATCCAGGCGCTCAAGCAGCGCATCCACGACCGGGATTTCAGCGACGCCGACAGCCCCGCCGGCCGTGAGACGCGCGACGTGCTGCCGGCCTACCTGGAGGCGCTGCTGGCGCGCCACCGCGCGCCGCGCCCGCTCAAGGTGGTGGTGGACTGCGGCAACGGCGTGTCCGGCGTGATCGCGCCGCGCGCGCTGCGCGAGATCGGCTATGACGTGGTGCCGCTGTTCGACGAGGTGGACGGCACCTTCCCCAACCACCACCCGGACCCGGGCGACCCGGAGAACCTGCGCGACCTGATGCGCGTGGTGGCGCAGGAGCGCGCCGACCTGGGCCTGGCCTTCGACGGTGACGGCGACCGGCTGGGCGTGGTGCTGCCCAACGGCACGGTGATCTACCCGGACATTCTGCTGATGGCGCTGGCCGAGGATATGGTGGCCCGCCATCCCGGCGCCAAGGTGATCTTCGACGTGAAGTGCACCGGCGCCCTGTTCGAGGTGATCCGCGCCGCCGGCGGCGAGCCGGAAATGTGGCGCACCGGCCACTCGCTGATCAAGGCGCGCATGAAGGAGACCGGCGCGCTGCTGGCCGGTGAGATGAGCGGCCATATCTTCTTCGGCGAGAACTGGTACGGCTTCGACGACGGCCTGCTGGCGGCGGTGCGGCTGCTGGACGTGCTGGGCCGCCAGGAGCAGGGCGCCCAGGCGTTTTTTGAGCGCTTCCCGGCGCTGTGCACCACCCCGGAAATCCCCATCGAGGTCACCGAGGAGAATAAATTCCGCATCGTCGAGTACCTGCAGAACCAGGTGGAGTGGGGCGAGGGCGCGCGCACCGTGCTGGACGGCATCCGCATGGACTACGAGGACGGCTGGGGCCTGTGCCGGGCGTCCAACACCTCGCCCAAGCTGGTGACCCGCTACGAGGCCCGCGACGAGCGTGCGCTGGACGCCATCCGCGCCCGCTTTGAGGCGGCCATCCGCGAGGCCATCGACGCCGTCGGCTGATAGCCACCGGTCGTCGGGGAAATTGCAAAATCGAACCGGTTTGCGGTGCGGTTCCCGTTCTTTAGCGGCGGGAATTGGACAATGGGTCTCCGCCATCGCGAAAGGATTCGATTATGAGCATTGCGGTTTTCGAGGCCGTACCGGACGACGTTCCCCATGACGTGCCGGACCAGGTGTTCCGCCGCCGCGACGTGCGCGGCCGCTACGGTGACACCCTGACCCTGGACGGCGCCCGCCTGATCGGGCGCGCCCTGAGCGCCCAGGCACGGGCGGAGGGCACCCAGCGGGTGCTGCTGGGCCGCGACGGGCGGCTGTCGTCGCCGGCGCTGGCCGAGGCGGTGACCGAGGGCCTGCGCGCCGGCGGCTGTGATGTGATCGACCTGGGCCTGGTGCCCACGCCGGTGCTCTATTTCGCCACCCACCATTATGACGATGCGCACGCCGGGGTGATGGTCACCGGCAGCCACCATCCCGCGGACTTTAACGGCTTCAAGTTCGTGCTCGGCGGCGCCGCCGTGGGTGGCGCCGGGCTGGCGACGCTGCGTGAGCGCGTGCGCGCGCGCCGTTTCAGCGAGGGCGCCGGCGGCTATGAGCAGCGGGACGTGCTGCCCGTTTACTTGAACGCCATGCAGCGCCGCCACGAACTGAGCCGGCCGATGAAGGTGGTGGTGGACTGCGGCAACGGCGCCGCCGCCGTGGCCGCCCCGGAAGCGCTGATGCTGATGGGCTGCGACGTGGTGCCGCTGTTCCTGGACGTGGACGGGCGCTTTCCCAACCACGCGCCGGACCCGGCGGACCCGGACACCCTGCACGACCTGCGGGTGACGGTGCGCGACGTCAACGCCGACCTGGGCCTGGCGTTCGACGGCGACGGCGACCGGCTGGGCGTGGTGCTGCCCGACGGCGAGCTGGTCTACCCGGACCTGCTGCTCAAGGCCGGCGGCGCCGGCAGCCCGTTGTTCTTCGGCGAGGAGTGCTACGGCTTCGGCGACGCCACCCTGGCCGCCGCCCGCCTGCTCGGCCTGCTCAGCCGCCACCCCGGCCCCGCCGCCGACTTCTTCGCCCACGCGGACTTGTAGCGCTTGCCACCAATCCGCCTACAATAGCCCCACATTTGACGGCGGAAAGGACACGCAATGGATACGGTTCTGGTTACCGGCGGCGCCGGTTACATCGGCTCGCACACGGTACTGTTGTTGCTGGAAGCGGGGCGCCGGGTGCTGGTGCTCGACAACCTCAGCAACAGCAGCCGCGAAGCCCTGGAGCGGGTGGCGGCGATCACCGGCAAGCGGGCCGAATTCGTGGAAGGGGACATTCGCGACACGGCGCTGCTGGACCGGCTGTTCCAGGAGCATGAGATCGGCTCGGTGATCCATTTCGCCGGGCTCAAAGCAGTCGGCGAATCCGTGGCCCAGCCGCTGCGCTACTACGACTGCAACGTGACCGGCTCGCTGCGGCTGCTGGAAGCCATGGACCGGGCCGGGGTGCGCAATCTGGTGTTCAGCTCCTCGGCGACGGTGTACGGCGACCCGGCCTCGGTGCCGATCCGCGAGGACTTTCCGCTCAGCGCCACCAATCCCTATGGCGCCACCAAGCTGCACATCGAGGACATGCTGCGCGACCTGCACCGCGCCGACCCGCGCTGGTCGGTGGCGCTGCTGCGCTATTTCAACCCGGTGGGCGCCCACGAAAGCGGCCGCATCGGCGAAGACCCCAACGGCGAGCCCAACAACCTGATGCCCTACGTGGCGCAGGTGGCGGTGGGCAAGCGCGAACAGCTGAGGGTGTTCGGCGACGACTACGACACCCCGGACGGTACCGGGGTGCGCGATTACATCCACGTCATGGATCTGGCGGAGGGCCACCTGGCGGCGCTGGACGCCCTGGCCCGGGACGGCGGCCTGATCACAACCAACCTGGGCACCGGGCGCGGTTACAGCGTGCTGGAAATGGTGCGCGCCTTCGCCGCCGCCTCCGGCCGGGAAGTGCGCTACCAGATCGCCGAGCGGCGGCCCGGCGACGTGGCGTCCTGCTACGCCGACCCGGCCCACGCCAAAACGGTGCTGGGCTGGGAGGCGAAGCGCGGCATCGACACCATGTGCGCCGACCACTGGCGCTGGCAGAGCGAGAACCCCAACGGCTACCGCGGCTGACTTGTGTGAGCGAGCTTATGGGAGCGGGCCTTTGTGGGAGCGGGCCTCGCCCGCGAAAGGGAGCGAAGCTCCCGGCAGGATTCCAGAGCGCGCTCTAACGGGAGCATGATCAGCGTTTCTGGGATCCTGCCGGGTGGCTATTGCCACCCTTTCGCGGGCGGGGCCCGCTCCTACGGACTTTTAACACCCGGGAGCCAAATAAAAAGGCCCCGGTGTCTGGGACACCGGGGCCTTTTTATTTGGCTCCGCCTGCTGGGCTCGAACCAGCGACATGCTGATTAACAGTCAGCTGCTCTACCAACTGAGCTAAGGCGGAATAACTTAAGGCGCGTATCTTAGTGTCGGTCCCGGGGGGCGTCAACCTCCCCGGGGCCTGTTTGCTGCTTATTTGCTCAGTGCTTTCTCGATACGGCTGATCGCTTCCACCAGCGTGTCCATGCCCACCGCGAAGGACAGGCGCAGGCAGCCCGGGGCGCCGAAGGCGGAACCGGGTACCAGGGCCACTTCGGCGGTTTCCAGCAGCTGGGCGGCCAGGTCGGTGCAGCTTTCCACGCCGTCCATGTCGGCGATGGCGCCGGAGAAGTCCGGGAAGGCGTAGAAGGTGCCGTCACCGGGGGCGCAGGTGACCCCGGGCAGCTTGTTGAGGGCGTCCACCACATAGTCGTGGCGTTCCTTGAACGCTTTGACCATGTCCTTGACGCACTGCTGGTCGCCGGACAGCGCCGCTTCGGCGGCGGCCTGGCTGATCGAGGCCGGGTTGGAGGTGCTCTGGCTCTGCACCTTCTTCATGGCGGCGATCAGCTTCTGCGGGCCGCCGGCGTAGCCGATCCGCCAGCCGGTCATGGAGTAGGCCTTGGAAACGCCGTTCATCACCACGGTGCGGTCGTACAGCTCCGGGCAGGCGTTGACGATGTTCACGAACGGCTGGCCGGTCCACAGGATGTGCTCGTACATGTCGTCGGTGGCGATGACGATGTCCGGGTGCTTCTTCAGCACCTCGCCCAGGGCGGCCAGTTCCTCTTTGGAGTAGGCCATGCCCGACGGGTTGGAGGGGCTGTTGATCACGAACAGGCGGGTTTTCGGCGTGATCGCCTGTTCCAGCTGCTGCGGGGTGATCTTGAAGCGGCTGTCCAGGTCGGTTTCCAGGATCACCGGGACGCCGCCGGCCACTTTGACCATGTCCGGGTAGCTGACCCAGTAGGGCGCCGGGATGATCGCTTCGTCACCGTCGTTGAGCAGCGCCAGGGCCATGTTGAAGAAGCTCTGCTTGCCGCCGCTGGAGACCAGGATCTGGCCGGCTTCGTAGTCCAGGCCGTTTTCACGCTTGAACTTGTCGATCACGGCCTTTTTGAGACCGGGAGTGCCGTCCACCGGGGTATACTTGGTTTTACCGGCGTTGATCGCCTCAATGGCGGCCTGTTTGATATGATCCGGCGTATCGAAGTCCGGCTCGCCCGCACCCAATCCAATGATGTCCTTACCCTGGGCCCGTAATTCCGCTGCTTTGGAAGTAATCGCCAGAGTGGGGGAAGGTTTGATGCGTTGTACGCGGTCGGAGAGGTTGATATCGGACATGCACTCCTCATTTCTCTAATGAGTTCGGGCCGCGCCGGCGGCGCGGGTAGGGGAGGCCAATACTAACGCATTCGGGACCAGGAATCATGTCAGACACCGCGTTCAAACTGCATTCCGACTACCAGCCGGCCGGCGACCAGCCGACCGCCATCGCCGGCCTGATCGAGGGTATCGGCGACGGTCTGGGCCACCAGACCCTGCTCGGGGTGACCGGGTCCGGCAAGACCTTCACCATGGCCAACGTGATCCAGGCGATCCAGCGGCCCACCATTATCCTGGCGCCCAACAAGACCCTGGCGGCCCAGCTGTATGGTGAGTTCAAGGAGTTCTTCCCGGAGAATGCGGTGGAGTACTTCGTCTCCTATTACGACTACTACCAGCCGGAAGCCTACGTGCCCAGCTCGGACACCTTCATCGAGAAGGACGCCTCGGTGAACGAGCACATCGAGCAGATGCGGCTGTCCGCCACCAAGGCGATTCTGGAACGCCGCGACACCATCATCGTGGCCACGGTGTCGGCGATTTACGGCCTCGGCGACCCGGCCAGCTACCACGCCATGGTGCTGCACCTGGTGCGCGGCGACCACATCGACCAGCGCGACCTGCTGCGCCGGCTGGCGGAGCTGCAGTACACCCGCAACGAGATGGATTTCCGCCGCGCCACCTACCGGGTGCGCGGCGACGTGATCGACATCTTCCCCGCCGAGGAAGAGAAAGAGGCGGTGCGCATCGAGCTGTTCGACGACGAAATCGAGGACATCAGCATCTTCGACCCGCTCACCGGCGAGGTGATCAAGCGGGTGGGGCGCATCACCATCTACCCGAAGAGCCATTACGTGACGCCCCGGGACACGGTGCTGGCGGCCATTGAGATGATCAAGGTGGAGCTGGAGGAGCGCCTCAAGCAGCTCAAGGACAACAACAAGCTGGTCGAGGCGCAGCGGCTGGAGCAGCGCACCCGCTTCGACATCGAGATGCTGCAGGAACTGGGCTACTGCAACGGCGTGGAGAACTATTCCCGGCTGTTTTCCGGGCGTCAGCCCGGCGAGGCGCCGCCCACCCTGTTCGATTACCTGCCCGACGACGCCCTGCTGATCGTGGACGAGTCCCACGTGACCATTCCGCAGCTGGGCGGCATGTACAAGGGCGATCGCTCGCGCAAGGAAACCCTGGTGGAGTTCGGCTTCCGGCTGCCTTCGGCGATGGACAACCGGCCGCTGAAGTTCGATGAATGGGAACGGCTGGCGCCGCAGATGGTGTTCGTGTCCGCCACGCCGGGCCCCTATGAGGAGGCGCACGCCGGCCAGGTGGTGGAGCAGGTGGTGCGGCCCACCGGCCTGATCGACCCGGCCCTGGAAGTGCGCCCCGCCGGCAGCCAGGTGGACGACCTGCTCGGCGAAGTGCGCGAATGCGTGGAAAAAGGCGAGCGGGTGCTGGTCACCACCCTGACCAAGCGGATGGCCGAGGACCTTACCGAGTACCTCAATGAGAACGGCGTCAAGGTGCGTTACCTGCACTCGGACATCGACACCGTGGAGCGGGTGGAGATCATCCGCGACCTGCGGCTGGGCAAGTTCGACGTGCTGGTGGGCATCAACCTGCTGCGCGAGGGCCTGGATATGCCCGAGGTGGCGCTGGTGGCGATCCTGGACGCCGACAAGGAGGGCTTCCTGCGCTCCGACCGCGCCCTGATTCAGACCATCGGCCGCGCCGCGCGGAACCTCAACGGCCGGGCGATTCTCTACGGCGACAAGATCACCGGCTCCATGCGCCGCGCCATCGACGAGACCGAGCGCCGCCGCGAGAAGCAGGTGCAGCACAACAAGGAGCAGGGCATCACGCCCCAGGGCCTGAAGAAGATGGTCCGCGACATCATGGACGACGCCTACACCACCGGCGCCGGCCAGCCGGAGCGCAAGCGCACCCGCAAGGTGGCCGAGGACAAGGCCCCCTATGTGGCCCGCTCACCGGCGCAGGTGGCCAAGGACATCGAGAAGCTGGAAGCGGAGATGATGAAGCACGCCAAGAACCTGGAGTTCGAGCAGGCCGCGGCGGTCCGCGACCAGATTCACAAGCTCCGCGAAGAAGGCTTCATGCGCTAGCGGCGTTACGCGGCCATCTTGCGGCATTCACGGACGCAGTCCATGCAAGCGTCGGCGCACTGACGGCAATGGTCGTGGTCATGCTTGCCGCATTCCTCGCCGCAGGCCTGGCAAACCTCCGCGCACAGGGAACAGAGCTGGGCGGCGAATTCGCTGCCCTGGGCCATGTACTGGGCGGCCAGCCGGCAGATAGCGGCGCATTGCATGTCCAGGCGGATGCACTCCGCCATCATCTTGGTGTTCTCTTCCTGCAGGCAGGACGCGGCGCAGAAATCGCAGTAGGCGGCGCAGCGGTTGCAGGCTTCGATGCAGTCAGCGTGGTTGATCGCCATGATTCTCTCCTTGAATGACGTACGGGGATGAGCTGAAACGCCCCTTCGACGCTAGTCCTGTGCGTCGGCGTCAACAAGCCGTGAAGTGCCAGGATCGGCTACCGCCGGGTAAAAGATTGTGGAATTGAGCGGCGCGGTGGCGATGCTACACTCCCTGCTTTACCCGACAGCCGACTCAAGAGGTCTCCGTGTCCCAAGTCACCGCCGCCCTCGATTACCTGAAACAGGGCCTGTCCCTGGCGAAAAGCCCGGGCCTGCGCCCCTACGTGATCATCCCGATGGTCTTCAATGTGCTGGTGTTCGGCGGGCTCTACTATTTCTTCGGCCAGTGGATCGGCGGCTGGGTGGCCGGCCTGGCCGCCGGCTGGGAATTCGGCGGCGCCTGGAGTTTCCTGAACCCGGCGGTGGACTTCCTGGTGGGCGCCGCCGTGGTGTTGGTGTGGGTCGTGCTGCTGGGGCTGTTCGCCAGTGTGTTCACCCTGGGCGTGCAGCTGATCGCCGCGCCGTTCATGGGCTTCCTGGCGGAGAAGGTGGATATCCGCGCCACCGGCCGGCCGATGCCGGAGGAATCCATCCCGGCGATGACCGTGCGGGTGTTCAAGCGGGAGCTGCGCAAAACCTGGTACTGGCTGTGGCGGGCGGTGCTGATTCTGTTCGTGGTGCTGGTGATCTACTTCATCCCGGTGGTCAACGTGCTGGCGTCCACGGTCTGGTTCCTGTGGTCCGGCTGGTTGCTGGGGATGCAGTACATCGACTTCGCCGCCGACAACCGCCAGGTGCCGTTCACGGTGATGCTGGAGCGGCTCAAGAGCAAACGCTGGATGGTGCTCACCTTCGGCTCGGTGGTGCTGGGTTTGACCATGCTGCCGCTGGTGAATCTGGTGATCATGCCGGTGGCGGTGATCGCCGGCACCCTGATCTGGGTGCACGAGCTGGCCGAACCCGGTGGGAGCGGGCCCAGCCCGCGAAAGGGTGGCTTCTAGCCACCCGGCGGGATACCAGCGGCCTTATTCTATTCTTGTTGCTCTCTGGGATCCTGCCGGCCGGCATTGCCGGCCTTTCGCGGGCAAGGCCCGCTCCTACAAGGCGCGTACCCTTAGTGAGCGGCCCTTGATCTTGCCTTGGCTGAGGCGCTGCAGGGCTTTATCGGCAATCGCGCGCTCCACCGCCACATAGGCCTGATTATCAAACAGGGTGATTTTGCCCACCTGTGAGCCAGGCAGCCCGGCGTCGCCGGTGAGGGCGCCGAGAATATCGCCCGGCCGCAGCTTCTGCTTGCGGCCCGCGCCGATGCACAGGGTCGCCATGGGCGCCTGCAACGGGCCACGGTCCACATGGGGCCGCACCTCGTCCAGCGGCCGCCACTGAATCGCGCCTTTCTGCTGATCCTCGATGGCCAGCGCGCGGCGCATTTCCTTGGGCGCCACCAGGCTCACCGCCAGGCCCTTTTCACCGGCCCGCCCGGTACGCCCGATGCGGTGGATATGGGTTTCCGGGTCACGGCCCAATTCCACATTGATCACCAGATCCAGCGAGGCGATATCCAGCCCGCGTGCCGCCACGTCCGTGGCCACCAGCACCGACAGGCTGCGGTTGGCGAACATGCCCAGCACCTGATCCCGATCGCGCTGGTCCAGGTCGCCGTTCAGCGCCATCGCCGAGACGCCCTTGGCGGCAAGATGATCCGCCACCTCCTGGCACTGCTGCTTGGTAAAGCAGAACGCCACGCAGGACGTGGGGCGCAGGCTGTAGAGCAGCCGCGTCACCGCCTCCAGCCGGGTCTCCGGCGTCACCTCGTAGAAGCGCTGCTCGATCTGCCGGTCGTCGTGCTGGGTGGCCACCTCGATCCGCGCCGGGTCGCGCAAGAAACGCCCCGCCAACGCCTCGATGCCGGCCGGGTAGGTGGCCGAGAACAGCAGCGTCTGCCGACGCGCCGGCGTTTGCCCGATGATCTCCGCGATGCTGTCCACGAAGCCCATGTCCAGCATGCGGTCCGCCTCGTCCAGCACCAGCGTGTTCAGCCCGTCCAGCGACAGCGTGCCCTTGCTCAAATGCTTCTGCACCCGCCCCGGCGTGCCCACGATCACCTGGGCGCCGTGCTCCAGCGAGCCAATCTGCGGCCCCATCGGCACCCCGCCGCACAGCGTCAGCACCTTGATGTTGTCCGACCCCCGCGCCAGCCGGCGCAGGTCCTTGGCCACCTGATCCGCCAGCTCGCGGGTTGGGCAGAGCACCAGTGCCTGGCAGCCGAAAAAGCGCGGGTTCAACGGGTGCAGCAAGCCCAGCCCGAAGGCCGCCGTCTTGCCGGAGCCGGTCTTGGCCTGGGCGATCACATCCCGCCCCTGCAGGATCAACGGCAGGCTCTGCGCCTGGATCGGCGTCATCTCGGCAAACCCCAGCGACGCCAGCGTCGCCAGAGTCGGCGCGGAAAGGGGGAGGGAAGCGAAGTCGGTATCGGTCACGGGTGGGCCTGCTATATGAAGGGGCCGGCAGTGTAGCACTCGGTCTGGAGCGCGGGCGACAGAGGGTTTGGGCGGGGAAATGAACTGACCAGCCGGTCGTCGCGGAATTCATGCCGGTGGTCCGTACGCCCAGATACGGAGGTAAATTTTTTGTGAACGTAAGTTATTGAAATAAAAAAACTAACCGCCACCGCTGTAAGAAAATGCTTACACCGGCGTGAAATGGCGTAAGAAAATGCCTTTGTACCGATAACTCGGGGTCTGATAAAAAACAAAAAAGGGAATTACTCGAAAAGAGGAACTAACAATGCGGTTGGGGTTTGTAGGGGTTTCATTACTCTTATTTCTTTCTTCTTCTTATGTTCATGCTGCGCGCGACTGGGCATTTCAGGACGTCTATGTCGATGACGTCCTCGTTTACAGTATGAGCGGCTATAACGTGGTCACCGTGAAGATGAAAGACGTCGGTCAGATAAATACCGGGTGCGCCCAGACAGATCAGCATCATATTGTATCTTATTGGACCACGGGCGGGCTTGGTTCCAACGTGCAAACATGGGTCTCCTTACTGCTGTCAGCGCAAGCGCAGAAGTTTCCGGTCAATCTTTTGGTTGAGATGAATACCTGCAGCACCGGCGCCGAATGGGACGCCTTCGGCAGTCCGGAGGGGCTTGGTTTGAAGCTGTTCGGGGTCAGGGTAATTAAATAGCTCTAAGGAATAGATAAGGCAGGGATGAATATGTATACAAAAATCATTTTGGCTACGCTGGCCCTAATTTTTTCTGCCGAAGCCGTTGCGGGGCGGATATGGCTCGAGAACAGTGTAAAAGTGGATGAGGTCCTGGTCTATCACAATAGTGGTTATAATATAATAACAGTAAAGGTGTCACCTTCAGAGCCACTTGAAACCGGATGTGTCCCCACGGATACCCATGACATTTTTAGTTACTGGACCCAAGGCGGTCTTAGCGGTGCGACACAAAGCTGGGTTTCACTTTTACTGTCTGCACAAGCTCAAGATTTAGACGTCAATCTGCTTGCGGACACTGCGAATTGTAACACTTCTACTACATGGACTGCGTTTGGTAATCCGCTTGGTCTGGGTGTTGCTTTTTATGGCGCCAGAATAGCGCCGCAAAATTAATAATTAAGCATGGTCGAAAATACTATTGGGCTGTGTGTTGATCCTCACTTTTATAGAAACTGGGGAAAAAAGGGATATAAGCAAGGTGGGTCTGAGGATGCTGGGATTAAATAGAGGTCTCGCTTTATTTGGTGTATTTTTTTTGCTGTTTTGTGCGCAGGCCGGTGCCTCCATGAATGGCCCATTCGAAGAGAAGTACTACGACGTCTATTATGAAGACGTCGAGAGTAATGAATATGGCCTTGATGGTTACCCGGATATCCTTCTTCGGTCTGTTCCTCGAATTATCCCACTCGGTGTAAGAATTACTTTCCCTATAGCCGTCAATTCCGGCTTTGAGACGTTATTGTTCTGCGGAACATCGTCCGGTGAGTTCGTTGCTTGTACAATATCCCCGAATGCTGAAATGCCTGCTGAACCGACCGACGATTTTGAGCTGATGGTTGGCGATTTCGACGGCGATGGCGAAATCGATATCCTGCTCCATTCAAAAGATGCGTCTGACAACACCGTTTACTTAAAAAATAATGGAAACGGCGGCTTCGATATCGAAGACCAATTTACACATATCGGTGATCACGCTGTATCCGGAAACACTAATGTCACGGCAACCGATAATATCGGCGCTGAGGGTGCCGAAATCGTTATCGATGATGAATTTTACTCCGAGGCACAAGGCGGAGACTTTAACGAGCCGCGTCGCATCAATCTCCTTTATTCTTTGGTTGGCGCCTCTCAATCCAGCTTCTCTGTCAGTAAAGGCCAGGCGCAACTCTCTATACCTATTCAGGTGGCGAGTGGTGGTGCCGGCGTAGCACCTAGCGTGTCACTGAATTACTCCAGTAACGGCGATTATGGCCAGGCTGGTATGGGTTTCCAGATATCCGGGCTTTCAAAAGTTAAGCGCTGTGGACGTAACAATCTTCAAGATGGCTATGTTCAGGCTGCGGACGGCTCAGACCAGGACCTGGCCTGCTTGGACGGTGGCAGACTGATTCTGGTAAGCGGCACTTACTGGCAGAGTGGTTCAGAGTATCGGCTGGAGCAAGAAGACAGTTCTCGAGTTGTGTTCGAGAACGGCGGCTTCACTCAATATAAGAAAGATGGTGACATTTATCGTTACGGGCAGACTGACAATTCGCGCGTTGCCGGACTCAGGAACAATGAGGCTATTGCGACCTGGGCCTTAGGCTCGGTATCCGACCGTTTGGGTTATGGATATCGAATAGAATATCTGCCAGATCGTGCCGCTACGTTTCCCGACTTCATAGAGTATACGGTGAAAGCCGGGAGTTCAGAGCCTGGCCATGCTGTCGTGGACTTTAGCTACGAAGCCGATCCATATGGCCAATCCATACCTGTTCTTGGTCGTCGTTACGATGCAGGTATTCGCTTGAGTAGTATACAGAGCCGAGTTGGAGGATCCACTCTTCGCGAGTACCACTTCTCCTATGATACTAACCCGGTTACACGGCGCTCGCTGATATCGAGCTACGCCGAGTGCGATTATAAAAAAGAATGTTTCCAGGCCACTGAACTTGAATGGCAGAATGCTGGGCCCGTAAATTTTTCGAACGGCCAATATATAAAATTGCCGGCGGGCCCTGAAGAGATTTTTCAAGAAGGTCTCCCGAGAAGCGGTTTTAATCGTTGGGCGGATATTAACCGGGACAAAATCGACGATTATTGTCGTATCTCGACATATAGCGGTGCTTCGTCCGGCCTCGAGATCATATGTTACGTCAACGATGGGAACGGCAATTTTGGTAATCCGATCCTTATTGATGCGGGTCTTCAGGGTACAGAGCCGGTTCCACAGAGTTCAGGAATTTATCTGGTAAACTGGAATGTCGACCCTGCCTGGCGAGACATCAACAACGACGGCTATACAGATTTTTGTTACTCTGTGCCACTCGACGAAAAAGCCGGTTGGGCGTTCTACGGTACAGACAGAATTAAGTGCCACTTGAATGACGGCCAGCAAGTGCCGAGTTTCGATACCGTCGTTAGCTTTGACATTGATCGTCCTGCTGCTGTTGGAGACGTTGCAGGCCGGTCTTGGACTGACTTTGATGGTGACGGTAATCTGGATTACTGCTTCTCGTATAAACCGGTGAATGGTAATAAATATGTCACCTGTGCGTTAAAAAAAGAGGGCGTGTTCGAATTTGAAGATCATGTATTCACGCAGAGAATAGAACGCACTGGTGGCTACTGGGTCGATGTCTCCGGTGACAGTCTGCCCGATTTCTGCCGCACTAAGAAAGATCGTATAGTTTGTGATATTAACAAGAATGGTAAAGATTTGACGGCTGGCCGGTGGTCTAAATCCGGTTCTCATTTGGCAAGTCGTTCTGAGCCTTCTTTCCCCTATCAGGGAAGCACAACTAAATATTTTAGCGCTCGCTTCTTCGACTTTTCCGGAAATGGCTACTCTGACTATTGCCGTATCTATATGGATCATTCTGGAGGGTACGACGGTTATCGTGCCAGATGTCTTGAATCTACGGGCAGCGGCTGGGCCGGCGAGATTGAGTCACCGTTCATGCCTGTGGTGCAAGGGTCGGGCTATGACTATGAATCCATGGCTGAAGCAACCCAGTTCATGGATGTAAATGATGACGGTATAATGGATTGGTGCGCAGAAGTCGACTCCGAGTTGAACTGCATGCTTTCAACGCCTGACGGCTTTGGCGAATCTGTTGTTACGTACGTTCTACCCGATCTTGGCGGTATATCGGGCCTGCGCAATCTACGAGAAGTTAACCGGGGATGGGCCGACGCCGACGGTGACGGTAAGGTGAGTTACTGCGCGTTGTACTGGAAAGATATTTATCCTCGCAATCGTGGCATGGCTTGCTTTGATTCCGGGTCTCTTGAAAATCACGATTATCTTGTGGGTGTCACCAATGGCCTGGGGCTATCCTACGAGGTTGAATACAAAGATATCGCCGATCCGTCGGTCTATTCGTACAATTCAGGCACGGGGCCTCATGGCGAAATTTATGCTGCATCCGGTGTTAACGTCGTCTCTCGTCTCCTGGTATCAAATGGCGTCGGTGGCGTTAACGAAGAGACGTATTACTACGAGGACTACGGCTATCTCGAGGGCGAGATTGGCGGGCTCGGTTTTCGCTATATCGAGACAACCTCTGAGGATGGCAAAAGGATTAATGAGGCCTGGTATCTGCACGAACCTTACCTGCATCAAACCGGTCGCCTTGAATCCAGCCAGACCAGCTATCTGACCGACAGCGGTGCGTTACAGGTCGTTTCCGAGCAGGAGAACACCTGGGAAACCGTTCTTTATAGCGGATCCGGTTTCAATGTCGAGGGTTATGACGGCACTATCTGGGATGCTGATGACGCCACGTCGCTTCGCTACCGTGTTCAACAGGTGGAAAGCGAGTCCACCAGCCACGATTTGAATGGCGCCTTCAGACAGTCGGTGGTATCCACTAATACTTACGATAACTTTGGGAATCTGACCGGGGCTACGGTAACCACCTCCGGTCCCCAGCAAACCTTTACCAAGACAGTCACAAGCCAGTTCGATGACTTTCTGGACGATTGGATTCTGGGCCGAATCACCAGATCCTCGGTGACCCAGTCAGGCACCTACAATGGCGTTCCCGTGCCGGCGATCACAAAGACCTCTGAGTGGGAATACTATTCACCCTCGCAGTCGCAGTTCGGTGGGATGGTCAAGAAGGAGATTATTGAGCCGGATCAACCCGAGTTGCGTAAGGAGAAAAGCTACACCTATAACGCCTTTGGCTTAAAGGAGTCGGTAACGACCTCCGTGCCAGGAAGCCCTCCGCGATCGGTTCAATTCGGTTATGACCCGAGTGGCCGTTTCCAGACCAGTGTAACCAATGAACTAGGCCATCAGGTTACCTACACCTATGATGAGGTGACCGGCGCGAAGCTGACACAACAAGATCCCAACGGGCTTGTATCCTCGTGGGAATACGACTCCGTTGGTAGGGTGGTGCGTGAACAGTCGCCGGGAGGCCAAGCCACCGAGGTACGACTCGCCACTTGTGTCTCGGGCTGCCCCGCACACGCTACCTACTACTCCGAAACCTGGACGACATCGGCTAGCGGTGCCGTCATGTCGCCAAAGACTCGTGAGTACAAGGACAAGCTTGGGCGTACCGTGCAAACGCGCTCACAGGGCCTGGACGGAACCTATATCTACAACGTGGCCCAGTACGATCCCCAGGGTCGCCTGCTTCGAAGCAGTCAGCCTTACGAAGCGGGTGACACTGTTCACTGGGACGAGGTTCTCGAACGGGACGCTATGGGGCGCGCGACTAAAAAGCTCAATGCTTCTGGGGCTCTACTGGAGACTCAGTTTAACGGTTTGACGACCACCCAGACGACCTCCTGGACCGGCCAATTGGGCGCCGGCAGTCAGGTTCGTGTTTCGTCTGTGACTGAGGATGTCGCCGGGAATATGCGTCAGGCGACGGATAACGATGGCCGCCAGATAACCTACTTCTATGACGCCACTGGTCAGCTCACGAAGGCGCTGTTACCGGGCGGTGTCGAGCTGGTCAACCAATACGATCAGCTGGGCCGCAAAGTGCTCTCCAGCGACCCGAATATTGGTACTTGGCGATACGCCTACGACGGCTACGATCAGTTGATTCTCCAAGAGAACGGCTCTGGCCGCCGTGTCTGCTTCAGTCACGATATTCTTGGCAGAAAGGTCGCTCGTACCGATGACTATCTGGCCTCCTCCAGTTGGGAGCAGGCTAAGTCGGGCGCCCTGAGTGCCTGCCAAGGGCAGCTAGCCGACGCAAACTGGAGCTACGACTCGCCATCCAAGGGTGTAGGTCGACTTTCCTCGATCCAAACATCCGAAGGCTATTCGCAAGAACCTTTCTACGACAGCTTGGGTAGGGTTGTCCGCACCGAAACCAGCTACGGACAAGAGGACTACGTAAGCACCCGGGAATACGATCCGGATACCGGTAAGGTTGCCTTGATGACACCCACTCACCGGGATCAGGGACCGAGTATCAGCGTCGAGTACCGCTATAACGCGCTGGGTTTTCTCACTGAGCTTGGTAAGGCTGGCACCTCGGACTATTACTGGCAGATTCTTTCCCAGAACGCCCGCGGCGATGTCACTCAGCGCCGATTCGCCAACGGCATGATTGAGAACCAGGCGGCCTACGACGACGCTACGGGCATGGTCTCCCAGATTCGCTCCAAGATGATGTTGGCCTCCGGGTGGGATATCCAGGACGAAACCTACGTCTACGATCCCAATGGCACCATGCTTCAACGTACCCAAACGAACACCGCTCAAAACCTCGATATTGAGGAAACCTTCGGTTATGACAATCTCGATCGCCTGATCAGCGCCAGCGTAGACAATCTGAGCAGCCCGGGCATGTCATTCGATCAGACCGTCCAATACGATGTCGCCGGTAACATCACTTCCCGCAACGATGTCGGCACCTATTCGTACCAGGAGAGCTGCCAGTACCAAGGGGAGACCTTCACTCCCGGCCCCTACGCGGTCACCCAGGTGAGCGGCGCCAGGAACGAGCAGTACTGCTACGACGACGGCGGCAACATGCTTATCGGCGGAAACAAGACGATCTCGTACACCTCCTTCAATAAGCCGGTGTCGATCAGCACGCCTGACGCTCAAGTCGACTTTGTTTACGGCCCGTCGCGCGAGATCCTGCGTAAGATAAGCTCCACCTCCAGCAAAACGATCAGCAAGACCTCGATCGGTTCCTACGAGGCCTTAACGATCTCCGAGTCCGGCAGCACCACGGTGAAAGAACGCTGGTCTTTGCCTGGCGGAGTGGTCGTCTCGCTGGAGGATGGCGACACCTCAACGCTCAAGGACGAATACCTGTTCTCGGACGCGCTCGGCTCCATCGTGGCCGTCGCCAATCAGCTCGGTGGCGTCACCGAGCGCTTCCAGTACGACCCGTGGGGGCGGCCAAGGCACGGCCTGAACTGGACCCTGCTGACCGATACCGCCTGGTTCGAGCTAGAGCGCGATGAGAACACCACAGGTAAAGGCTTTACGGGCCATGAGATGCTCGATCAGGTGGGCGTGATCCATATGGGCGGCCGGATCTACGATCCAACACTCGGCCGTTTTATGAGTGCGGACCCAGTGGTGAAAGGCCTTAAGAACACCGAGAGCTATAACCGCTACAGCTATGTGCTCAATAATCCCATGAGCTACACCGACCCGACCGGCTATTCATGGTGGAGCGAAAATATAACGGATAAGTGGCGTGATTTCAGAAAGGAATATAAACGTGAGATCATGCAATTTGCTCTGGGACCGGTCGGCGAAGCATTGTTCAGATACGGTGGCAGGGCGTTGTCTGAGTTCGCGCAGCGAAACAAATATGCTGGTGAAGTTATTGGAATTGTAAGCACTGTTGCCTGCGGTCCCGCTGCTCCGCTTTGTGCTGCAGGGGCCAACGCTAGTATCGCGTATGCCAATGATGCTTCTCTGTCTGATGTAGCTAAAATTGGGGTGAAGTCTGCTGCGTTGGCATATTCTAATCAGTGGGTAGCAGGCAGAATCGGAGCGGCCCGGGATCATGGGACCATAGGGAGTGTAGGTGCTGCTGGCTTGCATGGAGCTAGGGGGGCGGCCTTTGCCGCGGCTTCTGGGGGGGGCGCTCGGTCTGGTTTTGTTGGCGGAGTGACAGAGTCCGCATTAGGAGGCGCCATTCAATACTTGGTGCCAAATGATGCCGGAGGCACGTTAACTGCTGCCCTGACTAGTGGTACGGTTTCTCAAGTTACTGGTGGGAAGTTTGCGGTCGGTGCGCTTCAAGGTGCTGTAGGCTATAGGTTCAATCAGATCGGAGATCATCAAGAGTCATCAATATTCGGTTTCTTCAGAGAGGAAGGTGTAAATCTACTTCTGCGGGCTGGGCAGGCACTCGGTGGTCTGGGACAAGTTCTTTTGGGAGGAGCAATATGCACGGGTGTCGTCACTTGTGCTGGGGGTGGAGTGTTGGCGGTGAAAGGTGTAGATAATATTCAAGCAGGTATAAGAGGCACTGATAGTCTTGCTCAGCAAGGGTTGGTGGCCGTCACTGGCAGCCAAAAAGCGGGTACGTTAATAAACGCCGGCCTTGATTTGGGTACATCCGTAACAGGGTTGATGCGTAGTGTTCCTAAAATAAGCGCATATGGAACCCCTTATAATGCTAGATGGTATAAGGGTTCGCCTGGATACTTCGAGCCAGCAGTTAATCAAGCTGCCAAGCCCATGCTAATGATGGAGGGTTTTTCAAGCGGTGCAACCATCTACGGCACAATCGAGTAAATATTAAGAATGGTGGCATTTATGGAAACAATTTTATTGCTAATGTATGTTGTGCTTTTAAGGTTGCTTTTTTTTATAGCATTGAACAAATTTAGGGTAGTTAGAAGTTATAGCCTTGTGGCTTTTATTTTGTTTGCGGCGTTTGCGGTGCCGTTGCCGCTAGTTATGATCAAAAAAGAGATTATAAGTAATAGTGTTTTTAATATCTCTATTGCGGGACTATCTCTGTTTTATTTTGCATTTGTTGTTTCAGCAGGTCTTAGTCGTTTGAAGCGTTATTAAAGTTTTTTATAGGGTAGGTATTTATATATTTTTTGTCGCGGATTATCGCGCGGGTCCGGTTTGCAAGATATTAATTCCGCTTTATAGATAAAATTTAATGTATCACTATTGTGATGTATGGTGATGCACTTGGTCGCGTGCCAGATTCGATTGGCGGTTTAGCAACGTCGTTGTGCGCGAGTTTTAAATCATTAACATAAGCTGAGAAAGGGTAGATGAAAGTCAAAATTATTTTATTTATGATTGGTATTTTCTGGGCCATTAATGCTTATGCTGAGCTGGACTGGTTAATTAATGACGCAGAAATAGTCTCGGTCGGTACATTTTACGATGGCTATAACCATGTCTTGCAACTAAAGTTTAAAGCATCGCCTTCGGATGTAAACGCTGCTGCACTGAATTGCGCTCCGACATGGAGTGATGGAGAAACGACTGCATCTGACGTTATGACTATGGCGTGGTGGTCAGATAGCACGCCTCATTCAAGAATCCAAAGCCAGTACTCCACTGCGCTTTCCGCCCAGGCACAGAAGTTGCCGGTTGATCTTCATCTCGATACCTCTCGGTGTGCGTCTACTTCGGCTAAGCCGTATGGAAACTTTTGGACGGGGATAAGGTTTTCAGAATAGGGGCTTGATCTGTTGACGCGAGTCTCAAGCCGATCCTAATTGCGGTTCATTGTTTCTGTAGGTGTTTTATCAGGTTGGTACCATTTAAAATATTTCAGGTAATCGTGATGAAAGTGCAAATAGGAAAGAGGGGCAATAGTTTCGCGGTGCGCCTTCCTGACGCGCTGATGGCTCAGCTCGACCTGGAGGTAGGCGGCACGGTGACACTTGAGCTCCATGAGGACGCGCTTGTGATGTGCCCCGATCGCCCCTCGCTGGAGGACATGCTGGCGACTTGCACCCCGAAAAGAATGGCCCGGACCGACGAAGACCGGCACTGGCTTGGCAGCGTCGCCGCTGGCAACGAGAAGATCTGATCACCGGGATCGCGTGATTCGCAATGGGCAACGATGACCCAGAGCCCGTCGGCGCCGTTGGCTTCCGCCTCGCGGCTAAGGGCCTCCATGGCGTCATTCAGGTGTTGATTGGGCCGGTCGAGGCGCTCAAGGAACTGGTCGAAGGCTCGTTCCTGTTCCGGAGCCTGAAGATCCTCGAAACGGAGCCGACCTTGCTGCAAGACCCGAAGGGCGGGCGCTGAACTACCAGAGATACGACAGATTTTCGCCATGCGAGCCCCCTGAGACAGGCGTTGAGAGGGCCATGGTGGGACAACGGACCTGATTCCCCCACCTGCGCACTCCGGCCCCTCGTGTAACGACACGTAAAACGCCCCCGCCGTGGATGAATTCACCCTCTCTTCCCGCTAGACTAGCGCGTTTGAACCGTCCGCCGGCGACCCGCCGGGTCGCGGGCGCTTTGGGTTAGGAGCGGCCTGGGCCGCCATGCGAGCACTATGAGACTGAAAACAATCAAGCTGGCCGGGTTCAAGTCCTTCGTGGACCCGACGCCGGCCTCGTTCCCGGAAAATCTGACCGCCGTGGTGGGCCCCAACGGGTGCGGCAAGTCGAACATCATCGACGCGGTGCGCTGGGTGATGGGCGAGTCCTCCGCCAAGCACCTGCGCGGTGAGTCCATGGCGGACGTGATTTTCAACGGCTCCAATGCGCGCAAGCCGGTGGCCCAGGCCTCCATTGAGCTGGTGTTCGATAATTCCGACGGCACCGTCACCGGCGAGTACGGCAAGTTCAACGAAATCTCCGTGAAGCGCCAGGTGACCCGGGACGGCCAGTCCAACTACTACCTGAACGGCACCAAGTGCCGCCGCAAGGACATCTCCGACATCTTCCTGGGCACCGGCCTGGGCCCGCGCAGCTACGCGATCATCGAGCAGGGCATGATTTCCCGGCTGATCGAGGCGAAGCCGGAAGAGTTGCGCGTCTATATCGAGGAAGCGGCGGGCATCTCCAAGTACAAGGCGCGACGCCGGGAGACCGAGAACCGCATGCGCCGCACCCGCGAGAACCTGGAGCGGCTCACCGACATCCGTGACGAGCTGGAGCGCCAGATCGAGCGCCTGAGCCGTCAGGCGTCCGCCGCCGAGAAGTACAAGCAGTATAAAGAGGAAGAGCGCCACAAGAGCGCCCAGCTCAAGGCGCTGCGCTGGCGCGGGTTGAACGGCCAGGTGAAGCAGCTGGACCAGATTATCGCCGAGCTGGAAGTGGCCATGGAGGCGCGCATCGCCGAGCAGCGCCACGTGGACGCGGAGATCGAGCGGCTGCGCGAGAGCCACAACGACGCCCAGGAAGGCTTCAACCAGGTGCAGCAGAAGTTCTACGCGCTGGGCGCCGAGGTAGCGCGCCTGGAGCAGAGCATTCAGCACCAGCGCGAGCGCCGGCAGCAGCTGTTCGAGGAGCTGGATCAGGTGACCGCCAGCTGGAAAGAGGCGGACGCCCACCAGAACACCGACGCGGAGAAGCTCGCCGAGCTGGAGGAGCGGCTGGCGGCCCTGGAGCCGGGCCTGGAAGAGGCCCACGAGCAGCAGGAGACCTCCGCGGAGGCGCTGGCCCGTGCCGAGGACGCCATGCAGGAGTGGCAGCAGGCCTGGGAAACCTTCAACAGCAAGGCCGGCGAGTCCCGCCGCCAGGCGGAGGTGGAGCAGTCCCGCATCCAGCACCTGGAGAAGTCCATCGAGCGCCTGGGCGAGCGCATGGAGCGCCTGCGCAAGGAGCAGGAGTCCCTGGATTCCGGGCCGCTGGCCCGGGAAATGCGCGAGTTCGAAGAGCAGGTAGCCGAGTACCAGGAGCAGCGCGAAGAAAGCGAAATGCGCGCCGAAAGCCTGCAGGAACAGATTAATCAGCTGCGCCGGGACAACGGCGAGCGCGGCCGCGAGCTGGACGAGGCCCGCGACCAGCTGCAGAACCACAAGAACCGCCACACCTCCCTGGAAGCCCTGCAAAAAGCCGCCATGGGCGACGACGGCGCGGTCAGCGACTGGCTGGAGCGCCACGACCTGGACCAGCGGCCGCGCCTGGCGGACCGCATCGAAGTGGCCGAGGGCTGGGAAAACGCCGTGGAAGCGGTGCTCGGCGACGCCCTGCAGGCGGTGTCCGTGGACGGCCTGGAGGAAGTCAGCAGCTGGCTCGGCGACCTGACCCATGGCCGCGTGGCGCTGGTCCACGAGAGCCCGGTGCAGGCCTCCGGCGACGCCGGCGATCTGCTGCGCTCCCACGTCACCGGCCAGGTGCCGGAAGGGCTGCTGGCCGGGGTCTACGCCGCCGACGACCTGGGCGCCGCCCTGGCGCTGCGCGGCCGCCTGAAGGCCGGCGAATCCGTGGTCACCCGCGACGGCATCTGGCTGGGGCCGGACTGGCTCACCGTGGCCCGCGAGCAGGACCAGGAAGCCGGGGTGCTGGAGCGCCGCCGTGAGCTGGAGAGCCTGGCCGGGCTGATCGACAGCGGCCAGCAGCGCGTCGACGAGCTGAAGGCCAAGCTGGAAGAGACCCGCGAGCAGGTCGCCGAGCTGGAGGAAGAGCGCGAGGAAGTGCAGCGCCAGGCGTCGCGCATCAGCCGCGAGTTGGGCGAGGTGAACGCCCAGGTGAGCGCCCGCCAGGTGCGCCTGGAGCAGATCACCATGCGCCGCGAGCGCCTCGGCAAGGAGCTGGAGGAAGCCGGCGGCCAGCTGCAGCAGGAACAGGAACAGATCAAGGAGTCCCGCGCCGTCCTGCAGGAGGCCCTGGACGCCATGGAGCAGGACTCCGGCGAGCGCGAAGCGCTACTGTCGCGCCGCGACGAGACCCGCATGGCCCTGGACGAGGCCCGCCAGCAGGCGCGCCAGCACCGCGACCACGCCCACCAGCTGGCGATGGACGCCCAGGGCGCGCGCACCCAGGCGGACGCCCTGCGCCAGAACCTGGCGCGGCTGGAATCCCAGGTGGCCAGCCTGCGCGAACGCAAGGCGCAGCTGGAAGAGCAGGCCGGCGAAGACGGTGATCCGGGCATCGAGCTGCAGGAGCAACTGGAAGAGAAGCTGGAGCAGCGTCTGGAAGCGGAGCAGCAGCTGATCGAAGCGCGCCGCCAGCTGGAAGACGTGGAACACCAGATGCGCGACCTGGAAGGCCGGCGCGGCCAGCATGAGCGCCAGGCCCAGGAAGTGCGCGACACGATCAACAACAAGCGCATGCAGTGGCAGGACCTGAGCACCCGCCGCCAGACCGTGGCGGAGCAGCTTAACGAGCAGCACTTCGATCTGGACACGGTGCTCAATAATCTGCCCGAGGACGCCGACGAGAAGCAGTGGTCCGACGACCTGGAGCAGATCGCCCAGCGCATCGGCCGGCTCGGCCAGATCAACCTGGCGGCCATCGACGAATACCAGCAGCAGTCCGAGCGTAAACAGTATCTGGATCAGCAGAACGAGGATCTGGAAGACGCGCTCCGGACGCTGGAAAACGCCATCCGCAAGATCGACCGGGAAACCCGCACCCGCTTCAAGGAATACTTCGACCGCATCAACAAGGGTCTCCAGGAGCTGTTCCCGAAGGTGTTCGGCGGCGGCCACGCCTACCTGGAGCTGACCGGCGACGACCTGCTCGACACCGGCGTGGCGATCATGGCGCGGCCCCCGGGCAAGCGCAACAGCACCATCCACCTGTTGTCCGGGGGTGAGAAGGCGCTCACGGCCCTGTCCCTGGTATTCAGTATTTTTGAACTGAATCCGGCGCCGTTCTGTCTGCTCGATGAGGTGGACGCGCCGCTGGACGACGCCAACGTGGGCCGGTTCTGTAATCTGGTCTCGGAGATGGCCGAGCGGGTGCAATTTATTTACATCACCCACAACAAGATCGCCATGGAAATGGCGCGTACCCTGATGGGCGTTACCATGCACGAACCGGGTGTCTCGCGACTGGTGTCCGTGGATGTGGAAGAGGCCGCCGAGCTGGCGGCCATGTAAGCCGCCGCCGGCGTTTTGACAGGCGCCGGCGGCTGACCAATGATGACTGAAACTGGCGCGAGCTAAGGAAGAGGCAACATGGGCCTGAATCTGGAAACATTGATCGGCATTCTGGTTATTCTGATCCTCCTGATTCTTGCCGATGGCGTGCGGCGCATGATCCGCGAACGCCACGGCCGGTTGCGCATGCGCATCGACCGCCGGTTCGGCAAAGGCCCGGCGGCGGACGACGACAGCGACGACGATTACCCCAACGAACTGATCGGCCGCCCGCGCGTGCGCAGCCGCGAAGAGCAGGCCCGCATCGATATGGACGGCGTCGACGAGGACGGCGTCGACGAGGACGGCGACCGCGCCGACCCGCCGATCATGATGGACACCGCCGAAGCGCCGCCGGAAGCGCCCTCCCGCCGCGCCGAGCAGCAAACCCTGTTCGACGCCGACAACGGCGACGACGATGACGCCGCGCCGGAAAGTCCGGTGGCCGGCTCCGCGAAAGCCGGCGCCGCCACCTCCGGGTCCGCCGCCTCCGGCGTCACCGACACGGACGACGTGGACGAGCCGCCGGCCCGCCGGGTGACGCGCCGGCCCGAAGCCACCCGCGAGCCTGCCACCGGCTCCCAGCGCGAAGAGCTGCGCCGCGAGGAAAGCCGCAAGCAGTCCGCGCCGCGCCCGTCCGCCGCCCGTCAGGAGCCGAAACCCAAGGACCCGGGCCCGGTACTGGAAGTGATCGTCTTCCACCTGATCGCCCGCCGCCCGGAACGCTTCGACGGCCAGGACATGCTGCGCCTGCTGCTGGAAAACGGCCTGCGCTACGGCGACATGCACATCTTCCACCGCCACCGTGACGTGGACGGCCGCGAGCAACTGGAGTTTTCCGTGGCCAACGCCGTGGAGCCGGGCACCTTCGACATCGATACCATGGAAGACGAGCAGTTCGCCGGCATCACCTTCTTTATGAAGCTGCCCGGCCCCCGTGACCCGCTCGCCTCCCTGGAGCGCATGCTCACCGCCGGCCGCCGTCTCGCCGAAGGCATGAACGGCGACCTCAAGGACGAGCAGCACAGCGTGCTCACCCCGCAAACCATGGAGCACCTGCGCCAGCGCGTGCAGGAATTCGAACGCCGCCAGCGCGTCTCCCACGGGGCCTGAGCACCCTTGGCGACAGGCGGACCGTTGTGGGACGGCCTTTTGTGGGAGCAGGCCTTGTGGGAGCTTGCTTGCAAGCGAAAGGCCGGCAAAGCCGGCCGGCAGGATTCCAGAGACGGTGTTGCTGCCGCCGTTAAAATGGCCTCTGGGATCCTGCCGGGCGCTTCGCGCCCTTTCGCGGGCCGGGCCCGCTCCCACAAGGCCCGCTCCCACCCCCGCATTAACCAACGGACCAGGCAACAGTGACCGCAAAGAAAGACACTTCCCCAGCCGAAGAGATCAAAACGCTTCGCGATCAGCTCAATCAGTGGGCGCATGAGTATTACGTCCTTGATGATCCGTCCGTGCCTGATTCGGAATACGACCGTGCTTTTCAACAATTGCAGGCTTTGGAAGAAGCGCACCCCGATCTTGTTACCGCCAATTCGCCCACGAAAAGGGTTGGCGGTAAGCCCCTGGAAAAATTTGATGAAGTAAAGCACCAGGTACCCATGCTGAGTCTTCAGACGCTGACCGATGAAGATCAGTTTTCCGCGTTTGATTCCAGGATAGCCAAACAGTTAAATCGGAAATCGAATAACCTCAGCCTTTTCGACAGCGAGAGCGTCGAGATTGAATACTGCTGTGAACTCAAATTCGACGGTCTTGCGATCAGCCTTTTGTACGAAAATGGCCAGCTGGTGCGGGCAGCGACCCGTGGAGACGGCGAAGTCGGTGAGGATGTCACCGCTAACGCCATGACGATCCGCTCGATACCCCTGGAGCTTTTGGGAAAGGGCTGGCCGCGCACCTTGGAAGTCCGGGGTGAGGTCTGTGTTACTAAGCATGAATTCGAGAAGCTGAATAAAAAGCGCGCTGATGCCGATGAAAGGCCTTTTGCCAACCCCCGCAACCTCGCCGCGGGCAGCATGCGTCAACTTGACTCAAAGCTGGCTGCCCAGCGTCCGCTGGTCTTCTTTTGTTACGGCATAGGGCATATCGAGGGCGGCCGTGTCAGCGACCGGCAGAGAACCAGGCTGAGCCACTTGCAGGACTGGGGATTCCGCGTAGCCAAGGAAGTGAAAACGGCAAAAGGCACCGCCGGGTGTCTGGCGTATTTTCATGATATCGGTGAGAAGCGGGACCGCCTGCCCTACGAGATCGATGGCGTGGTCTTTAAAGTGAACTCTATCGAGTTCCAGGACATGCTGGGCTTTCGGGCCAGGGAACCGGCTTGGGCGGTGGCACTGAAATACCCGCCATCGGAAGAGATCACCGTGCTCAACGAGGTGGACTGGCAGGTGGGCCGCACCGGCGCGCTGACCCCGGTGGCCAAGCTGGAGCCGGTTCAGGTGGGCGGCGTCACGGTCAGCAACGCCACCCTGCATAACATCGACGAGATCCGCCGGCTGGACATCCGCGTCGGCGACAGCGTGGTGATCTACCGCGCCGGCGACGTGATTCCCAAGGTGGTGCGCACGGTCCCCGAGCGGCGCCCCAAGGATGCCGGGGAAATCAACCTGCCCACCGAGTGCCCGGTGTGCGGCAGCGAGATTCTGCGCGCCGACGACGGCGTGGTGGCGCGCTGCACCGGCGGCCTGATCTGCGGCGCCCAGCAGCGCGAGGCGATCAAGCACTTCGCGTCGCGGCGCGCCATGGACATCGACGGCCTGGGCGACAAGCTGGTGGACGCCCTGGTGGATCAGGAACTGATCGAGACCGTGGCCGACCTCTACCGCCTCAAAGCCGAGGACGTGGCCGGTCTGGAGCGCATGGGCGAGAAATCCGCCGCCAACCTGATCGAGGCCCTGGAAGCGTCGAAAAAAACGCCGCTGAGCCGCTTCCTGTTCGCGCTCGGCATCCTGCAGATCGGCGAGGAAACCGCCAAGGCCCTGGCGGAAGCGTTCGGCGAGCTGGACAGCATCCGCAACGCGCCGCTGCTGTTGTTCCTGCAGGTGCCCGACGTGGGCGGCGAAGTGGCCAAGGCGATCGCCGCCTTCTTCGCCGAAGAACACAACGAGAAGGTCATCGACGGCCTGCTCAACGCCGGCGTCGAGCCGCAGTCAAACGGGACGCCGTCACGCCGCTTCGTGGACACCCTGACCCTGGCCAACTTCCTGAGCAGCGCCAAAACGCTGGGCATGCCGCTCAGCGGCGTGGGCACCAAGACCCTGGAAACCCTGGGCCGCCACTACCGGCACCTGGACGCGCTGCTCAAGGCGGTGGACAAGGGCGAGGACGACAGCGGCGTCAAAGCCGGCACCCTGGAGAAGCTGGCGGAGGGTCTCAAGGCTGACGATTGGCGCAAAACACTAAAGGACGCGCAGGCCTACGCCGACAAGCTGGCCAAGAAAGCCCCTGCCGGCGGCGCCGACGAGCGTCCCCTGGAAGGAGAGACCTGGGTGCTCACCGGCACCCTGGCGCGCCTCACCCGCGACCAGGCCCAGCAGCATCTGGAAGCCCTGGGCGCCAAGGTCTCCGGCAGCGTCTCCGGCAAGACCGCCCGGGTGGTGGCCGGCGAGTCCGCCGGCTCCAAACTCGACAAGGCCCGCAGCCTCGATGTCGATGTGATTGATGAGGAGGAATTTATCGGCTTCCTCGCCGAACACGGCATCAAGCTCGAAGACTGAACAACGCTGGGAACGGGCCAAGCCCCTGAAACGGAGCTCTTGTGGGAGCGGGCCTTGCCCGCGAAAGGGAGCAAAGCTCCCGGCAGGATGCCAGAGGCCTCGCTAACGACAGCACCAACAACCTCTCTGGGATCCTGCCGGCAAGCTGCGCTTGCCTTTCGCGGGCGGGGCCCGCTCCCACAAGGCCGGGTCCCACAAGGCCGGGTCCCACAAGGCCGGG
>TARA_R110000796_G_scaffold37722_1_pt1 | contig 94764 bp, 92 predicted proteins | sample TARA_R110000796 | Tara Oceans TARA_R110000796 (sample SAMEA4397815) | marine metagenome | biome: Polar Biome; feature: [SRF] surface water layer (ENVO:00010504); material: water (ENVO:00002006), including particulate matter (ENVO:01000060) such as... | depth 5 m
ATATTTGGAAGTAATTAACGGAGGTTTTTTCACAGACTGACGTTATCAGTAATCTTTTTCCAACAGTTCACACATATGAAACTAAAATTTTTGAACCTGCAACTTTTGTTTTTCTTGGTAACAACTTTAGGAAATTGTCAAAATATTGAACAAGGAAATTATTTTGAAACAATAGGTACTTTAAAACTAAACTTTACAATTCGAGGAAAGGGACCAATAGTGATTGTTGGACATCCTAACTCTGGAAAAATTGGTTATGAATTATCATTAGCCCCTTTAGAAAGTCATTTTACGATGGTCTACTACGAACCAAGAGGAACTGGAAAATCAGAAGCACCGAAAACAATCGAAGGATACAGCCAAAACTATTTAGTTCAAGAAATTGAAGATTTACGAAAGTTCTTGAACGTTGAAAAAATATGGATTTTTGGACATTCAGACCAAAGTGCTGTAGCCTTGGAATATGCTTTAAAACATCAAGATAATATTTCTGGATTAATAATTACAGGAACGAGTTTTATAGGAACTCAACAAGAATCCATTGAACGTAGAAAAGAATTTGAAGAACAACGAGCTAAAGAGTCGGAATGGTTTGCACAAGTCATCAAAAACTGGGATTATATGGAAAAATATAAAACCAGCAAAGACCAAAATGAAAATGACATATCAACTTCACCTATAAAGTGGTGGTGTTATGATGAAGCATCTTCACAAAAAGTAATTCCAATCGTAAAAGAAATCTCAAAAGTTGGAAGAAGAAAGTCTATTGAAAATCAAAATTACTACGAAACACCGAGAGAACGACAAAATTATTTGGACAATCAAAAACAGTTTTCAAAAATCGCAACAAAAACTCTAATTATTAATGGAAGATATGACACGAACAATAATCCGAAATATGCAGAAGAATTAAGTCATATTTTACCAAACTCAAAACTTGTACTAATTGAAAAAGCAGGACATTTTCCTTGGATAGAAAATTCGGATGAAGCATTTAAGGAAATAAATATTTGGCTAAACAAAAATCAATAAAGATTGCTGATAACATCGTCCCAATTTCGGACAATCGGCTAACGCTGATAATTGTCTTCCAACACCTTGATAATATCACTTTCTCGGAAAAGGATTTTCCGTTCAAGCTTGATAAAAGGTATCAGTCCGTCATCCCTGTACTGTTGCAATGTCCGTTTGCTTATGTGTAACATCTCACAAACCTGTTCGCCTGACAGATAGATTTCCCCTTTTAGTAATGGGTGGAAATATTCTCTGATATACAACAGTTCATTTTTGATGCCTACCACAGCTTCGAGCAAGGCAAGCATATCTTCGTTTGAATTTCCAATCTGTTTCATTTCTTTTGCTTTTTTAATGGTCGCTCTCCCTGCATAAGTAATTCCACTTCAAATAACCTGAAATATGTTTTCCGATTAATTTGCGTTGCTCCAAGAATGCCTTTTGCTCTGTACGTCTGCAACGTTCTTTTGCTGATGTTGAGCAATTGGCAGGCTTCCTGTTGGTCGAGCCATTTCGTTGCCTGTTGCAGTGCTTTGTAGGGTGTAGTCATTTCCGCTATCAAATTGGAAACTTCCTTAACTTCCCTATGCAATGCTTTCAAAATCTGAATGTCTAAAACTGTTATTTCCATATCTGCATCATTTAAACCTCTAAAATAAAAGCTATTCAAATAGGTCATTTTAATGTTGCATCCGATGGCGGTATTTGGCGTACAGTTGCCAAATACTAGGCTATAATCCTAACTTTGGCTTCTTACTTTTAGGACAAGACTGTTGCGTTATGATTGTATTGTCCATTTTTAAAGCAGGCTTTTTATTGGTCTGTATAGCCTGATTTTTTTCTTCATTTTTGAAGTCCGAACGGATAAGCGTTTTTGTCGCACCTATTATGCTTTCAGGTTCGGAAGTCTGCTTTTGTTGTTCAGTACGTTTTCCCCCGAATAGCCTGCCCAGACCTAAACCCTTTGTATCTTTGAATTGACGTTTAAAGTTGGCTATGAAATTGGAAATTGGGTCGCTGTTCTTATCAACCTGCATAAAAGCGGTTTTCTTTTTTTGCTCGGATTGTTCTTTCTCTTTACGCTCTTTGTTGGTATTTACTTTTTGTGCCATAAGTTCAAAATTTGCCCCAAATATAGAACACAAGAAAATGTATTGTTTTCATTTGGCTTTATGTGGCATTATTTGGCTTATATTGGCACAATAGGAAAGAAAGTAATCCTTAAAACACTTTAAATTTTCCTCGCCAAGCCCTCACAGATTTAAAGAGTTTTCTACGGATAAAGGAAAGCATACCAAAAACAGCCTATCCTTATCCCTTACGTGTTTTTTGTACCCTTTCTTTGATTGGAATGGATTAAAAAAGAATAAAAAGGTCGCAAAGATAAAGCGGACAGCCACCGCACCACCCAACCAAAAGCTTACGGCATAATGGCAGGGGAAAAATGTGGCTTCGCCTGGTTAATCTGTTGCCCTGCCACCCTTCGGGACTTATTCCGTTTCCTTTTGGTTTTTCGCCTGTCCGCCTTGTTAAAATGGCTTTCTTTTTTTTCTGTTTTTTTGTTTTGAAAATATTTTTTGAGAGAGAGATTCAGAACTATAATCAGCATATGCAGGATACCCCTTGTATCTATGGTTCGGGATAGCCCAATTTCTTTTTCTTGACAAGTTGCGGAGCAAGAAAAGGAAGCAAAAAGAACTCCGCTATTGGGGTTAGAACTATTAGGCTAAAAGTCGTTGGATGAAAAAAAAAGACAGGCTGATTTCTCAACCTATCCCTCTATAAGATTTTAATTTATATCCAATGGTAAGGCTTATCCTTACGGTTCAGGTAGCAGTACATTTCTTCCTTTTTAAGTTCTGGGAAGAACCTCAATGCCCTATCAATTGCATAATTGGGCAAGAAGTAAATTTCGTCACGGATAGCCGTGATTACTCTGCTGTAACCATAATATCGGACAAGCTCATCAATTTCATTTTGACCGCCACGTTCTATGATACGCGCTATAATAGTCTTGTAGGCTTTCTTAAAGTCCATTGCTTCGATGTCAAAATCCCAAAAAAATACTCGGTCAAAATTTGGAATGTCGTTATTTTTTTCTCTTAATTCCATATAGTAAAGATACGATTTTTTTAGTTGTTCATTGATTTTTCAACGCCTAAAGCCTCTACCTTTTTCGGCAGATCGGGTATTTGTCCAAATTTTAAAGACGGATTAAGAACCGCCTTGTTTAAGCGTTCATTAATTTTTTCCATATCGGTCTCTTTACCTTTTAACAACTTAACTTTTGCTTCGTGGTCGATATTCTTGTGATACAATAATGCGTATGTAGCCATTGCAGGATTACCGCCATATTTATTTTGATATGCTTCTAAATAGATTCTTAACGGATGGTGTTCTAATAGAAAATGCATATCTATAAAATCCTTAATCCGTGTACCATTTTGGAAGATGGCGTGGAGTTTCATTGCCCCTATGTCCTCTAAGGATGCTAATCGTATCCCATCTTTTGTTTCAATTGGCTTTTGCCATGGATATTGATGCGAAAGAATATCAACTTTAATCTTATCTATATCAACTAAGATTGTATTATTAAACATATCGTTTATCAATACCGCAGGATATTGAGTGACTAAATGTTTTAATAGCTTCTGTTCATCAAAGCCTTTGGTTGTAAAAAGGTCAATATCAATACTCAATCGGTGACCAATCTGTAGACTTAATGCAGTTCCCCCTACAAGGTTAAAATCTTTCAGCATTTCATCTTTCATTAGTGCATGGAGAAGTTTCCACATCTCACTGCTGACTGTTTCTTTGTGTAGCATGATTTTTCGTTTTTCGGGAATTTAATCCCGAAAACGAAGCCTTTGCCCAAAGTGGTAGTCAGTGGCACTGTTTGGCGTTCATGGGCACAATGAGCGATGAATATCCAAAAGATTATATGGCTCTTTGCCTACACAAACCGTTATCAGAACAACGGCTTGTGCTTATCGTTATAGATTTCCTTAATCAGCTCTCCGAACTCCTGAAAGTGGTATTCGATAATATTATCCAGATAAGAATAAATTGTCAGCTTGTCAATTCCCATAATGTTGGTAAGCCTGTTAAATGTTTCGTGATGTTCCTGCCGTACATAGACCGATTTGCCTTTGCTTGCATTTCTTTTAGGGATTCTAAAGAACGTTACGCAATAATCCTCTTTCGTCAGCTTCTTTGGTTTTGAAACGGTTCTTTTGGTATTGCCTGCAATCGGTTTTGTATCTTCTGGTTCTACAGATTTTTTGCCTGTTTCAATTGCAGTAAGCTCATCACTATGCGGTAAAGTGTTCTGCTCTTGTTCAGGTTCTTTCTTTTCATCAGTTAGGAAATTTTCAATAGAAAAACTCTCTTTTTCGGGTTGCTGATTTTTGTTTTCTTCGTGTATCATATCTCTTAATTTTAATATTATATCCAATTAGCTGTTTGGCTAGCTAAGCAGTCAGTTGTATGGACTGTTACACCTATGTAACAACCTATGCACCTACATACCCTTAATTAGCTGTTTCCTTAACTGAAAAGTGTGCAATTCGTCTGCATTCAGTCACGCAGATTTGCTGTTGGGATTTATGCTGATTGATTACCTAGTTAAGGTTATAACCAATCAGCCAGCTAACCAGATACAAAGGAAACAAATGGAGTCTCAACCTAACTTAAGGTGGTATTCAAAGGCATTATTTGGCGTTCATTGTCGTGACTATAAACAACTGTTATTCAAATAGTCTTGCCGAAATTTGTAATGAAAGCGATGGGTTCTCCCTGCTAACTACAATCCGTTTGCAAAACGGATTTTTCTGAACCCCTGTTCAGAGCAAGTTATCTCTTGAGGTCCTCGAAATGAATTTCGGCACCTCAAAAGCACTTGCCCTTGCAGGGGGCTGAAAACCGCTCCGAAGTCGCAGTTTTGGTTTAACATTAAAATGGATTTCTTATGGAAGAGAAGAACAGAAAACAGATTAGGAAAACAGGAAGGAAACCGAAGAATGACCCTGCGGTCAATCGGTATTCCATCAACCTGAATGCAGAGGACAATGCCAAGTTTCTTGCCCTGTTTGACCAATCGGGAATGAAAGTCATTGCTCATTTTATTACAGCCTGCATCTTTCAGAAGACCGTAAAGACCGTAAAGATTGATATGGATGCAGTTAAATATCACACAGGACTGACCAGATTTTTTGGTCAGTTTCGGGGAATAGCAACCAATTACAATCAGATTGTAAAGCTCTTGAACGCCAATTTTTCGGATAAAAAAGCATCGGCATACCTCTATAAATTGGAGAAACAGACAGCAGAAATGAAAGAATTGTTGCTAAAGGTTTTAATTCTTACCGATGAATTTGAAAAGAAATACCTGAATAAAGAGTGAAATTATGATTGCAAAAATCGGAAAGGGAAGCAATATGTACGGAGCGATTTTGTACAATCAGCAAAAAGTGGACAAAGAAAATGGAGCAGTTTTGTTGCTAAACAAGATACCCGATACAATGGACGGCAAGTATTCTGTAGCGTATTTTAATAAATGCTTTGAACCATATCTGTCGGCAAATATCAAAACAGAAAAGATGGTAAGGCATATATCGCTGAACCCAGACCCAAAAGACAAAGTAAGCGATGAACAGTTTACGGAAATGGCACAGGAATATATGGAGCGTATGGGCTACGGCAATCAGCCTTATATTGTTTTCAAGCATACGGATATTGACCGAACGCATATACACATTGTTTCAACCTGTGTAGGCATTGACGGAAAGAAAATACCCGATGATTACGACCATCCACGCTCAATGGCTATCTGTCGGGATTTGGAACAGAAATACAACCTGAACAAAGCGACAGAACAGGAGCAGAAACAAGCCGATAAAATTTTTAAGCCTGTAAATCATAAAAATGGAGATATAAAGAGCCAAATTGCTACGGTAGTGCGACACCTGCCGAAGTATTACAGCTTTTCTACGATGGGAAGCTATAATGCTTTATTATCGCTATTCAATATCACCGCGGAAGAAGTCAAAGGCGAGCGGAACGGTCAGACCGTAAACGGATTGGTGTATGTTGCATTGGACGAAAACAGGAACAAAGTAAGTAACCCGTTCAAAGCATCGCTTTTCGGGAAAGATGCAGGCGTTACACAATTGCAAAAACACTTTGAGCAGTCCAAAGAGAAAATGAAAACCACGCCTGTAAGGTCTGTTCTGAAAAATACGGTGGAGCTTGCCATACATACCACAAGCAACAAAACAGATTTTAAAAAGCAGTTGACCGAGCAGGGTATTAATACAGTTGTAAGACGTAATAGTGAAGGACGAATTTACGGTATGACCTTTATTGACCACGAAAGCCGTAGCGTTTGGAAGGGTGGAGTTGCTACATTTACTGGGACATAAATTTTAAGACTGTTTGAATAAAAATAAATATCTTAGAATTATGAAAAAACGAGTTTACAGTGCTGAGTTTAAATCATCAGCAGTACGATTAAGTTACGAGCGAGAAAACATCAAAGAATTAGCAGATGAACTAGGAATCCAGGTAGAGCGTATTTATAAATGGAGATCCTCTGAAAAAACATTTACTAATCCAAAACCAATTATTTCAAAAAAAACAGAGACAGATTCTTTAGAAGTCAAACAACTTCGAAAAGCTCTTAAGGAAAAAGAATTAGAGCTTGAGATATTAAAAAAGGCCGTTCACATCTTTTCCAAGAGCGATGGGAAATCTACCAATTCATAGTGAGCTATAAACATTTATATCCTATTGAAAAGATGTGCAGCGTTTTAAAAGTAAGCCGAAGCAGTTATTATAGATGGTTTAGTGGCGGGCCTTCTAATAGATCTATAGAAAATAATCTATTTACAGACTTGATAAAAGAAGTTTTTGATTTAAGCAGTCAAACTTATGGAAGTCCCAGAATAGCGGAACAGCTAAAAAGAAAAGGATATAAAATATCCAAAAGGAAAGTTGCTAAATTGATGCTTCTTAATGGCTGGAGAAGTAAACTTAAAAGACGCTTTAAAGTGACCACGGATTCTAATCATCGATATCCAGTGTGCAGTAATCATCTCAATAGAAATTTTACACCAAAATTACTTAATGAGGTCTGGGTGTCTGATATAACTTATATAAGAACAGCTGCCGGCTGGTTATATCTTACTACTATTATTGATTTATATGACAGACAGGTTATAGGATGGTCATTAAGCACACGAATGTATACCGATCAAACGATTATTCCAGCTTGGAAAATGGCAGTATCAAAAAGAGAAATAACAGAATCTTTACTTTTTCATTCAGATAGAGGAATACAATATGCTTCGATAGAATTCAGAAAATTGATTAATAAAAATACTTTAATCACCCAAAGTATGAGTAGAAAAGCTAATTGTTGGGATAATGCTGTAGCCGAAAGTTTTTTCAAGACCCTTAAAGCAGAACTTATCTATCAGCATAAATTCACAACCATTGAAGAAGCTAAATTAGCAGTCTTTGAATATATAGAAGTATGGTATAATAGAAAACGTTTGCATTCTTCTTTGGGATATAAAACACCTAAAGAAATGGAACTAGAATTTTATAAAATTAAAAGTGTAGCATAGGTCTTAAAAAAAATGTCCGACTTTTTGTTGCAAGTCCACTCTCACTTTCGACAAAGTCTGGCACAGATTAGAACCTTATATCAAAGGACAAGCCGTTGTAGCCCACAATGGCTTGTCCTTTGATTTTCCAGTTTTAGAAAAAACATTGGAATATTATGGCATGGAAAATCCCAAATATGAAAAACATTGTACGTATCGCATTTTTAGACAAAATTTAGCTTCATTATGTATGCACCACAAAATTTCATTAAATCATCATGACGCTTTAAGCGATGCTAAAGCTTGTGCTGAATTGTTTTTGATACATTTGCAAAGTATAAACAATATTGAAAAATGAACAACAACATATCAATAAAAACAATCAGCGAATTGCTGAAATGTAATTTCCATATCCCGTCTTATCAGAGAGGTTATCGTTGGACAGAACAACAAGTAACAGATTTGTTGAATGACATTAATGAATTTTCACCAAAAGAAATTGCTAATTCTGATGAAAAAACTTGGTATTGTTTACAGCCAATAGTAGTAAAACAAAAAGATGAAAATGAATGGGATGTAATTGACGGACAACAAAGATTAACTACAATTTATCTAATCTTGTATTATTTGAACCAAAGATATACAGAAGAAGGAAGAGTTAAACTGTTTGAGTTAGAATATGAAACACGAGAAGGTTCTGCAAACTACTTAAAAAATGAGTTGGGAAAGATAGAAAAGGACAATTCAAATATTGACTATTTCCACATATCAATTGCTTATCAAACTATTAAGAGTTGGTTCAAAGAAAAAAAAGTAGAAAAATCATTTGAATTGAAATTTAATGATTTTACAAAGGTTATTTGGTACGAAACTTCAAAAACCGAAGATTCAATTGATATTTTCACAAGAATAAACAGCGGAAAAATTCCACTAACAAATGCGGAATTGATAAAGGCTTTGTTTTTGAACAGTTCCAATTTTACAAATGCAGACACAGAGAAACTGCGTTTGAAACAATTAGAAATTGCATCAGAATGGGACAGAATTGAATATGCTCTACAGGGCGATTCATTTTGGTATTTCATCAACAAAAATGAAAACAACTTAGCAACAAGAATTGAGTTTATTTTCAATTTAATGTATGAAGTAGCACAAGCAGAGGATAAAGAGATGGAAGAAAGAAAACGCTTGGGAATAAAGACAAAAGAACAAATTGATGAGAGAAGAAAAACTCATCAAACAATTGTTGAAATATTTGGTAATGATGAGTATTCTACTTTCCGTTTTTTTGCTGAAAAATTTAAGATCAAATCAGAAAACGAAATAAACGATAATTGGCAGGATATTAAAAAATATTTTCAAACACTTGAAGAATGGTTCAATGACAGAGAATTGTATCATAAAATCGGCTGTCTGATTGCAACTAGAACAAACATTAAAAATATTCTTAACGAAAAAAAAGAAAGGTCAAAAACAGAATTTGCAAATTGGATAAACCAAGAAATACAATCCAAATTTAGAAAAGTGAATTTTGAAGAAGTAGAATATAACGGAGGATATGTACGTGAAATTTTATTACTGCACAACATTCAAACAATGCTCAATAATGAAAACGAAACTAATCGTTTTCCTTTTGACCGTTATAAAAAAGAGTTTTGGGACGTTGAACATATTCACGCTATTGCAACAGAAGTGAAAGTGAAAAAGGAAAATCAAGCTGATTGGCTGAGAAACAACTTTGTTAAAACAGAAAATCATCAAGATAAAGACAGAAATAATCAAATTGAACAAATCATACAATCAGGCAAAACCATTGACGAAAATGAGTTTGAATACATTATCGATTATGTTTTAGGCGAAGAAGATAATAGCTTGCAAAATCTTTGTCTGTTGGACAGGGGAACAAATCGTTCTTATAAAAACGATTCATTTAAAGAAAAGAGGAAAAAGATAATCGAAAGAGAAATTGAAGGAACTTTTATTCCAATTTGTACAAAGAATGTTTTTATGAAATATTATTCCACCAACGTAAAAGATATTGAAGTATGGAATGAAAACGACAGAACATCATATTTTAAAAAGATACAAGAAGTAATTACTGAATATTTACCTCAAACCGAATTAACTGAAAATGAACAATAATCCAACATCAGAAAAATTAACTTTTCGTGAGTTAATTAGTATGCATAAAATTGAAATTCCTATTATACAGCGTGATTACGCTCAAGGCAGAGAGGGAAAAGCAGATATAAGAACTAATTTTTTGAATGCTTTGCTTGAAGTTGTTGATGGTAAAAAATTAGAGTTAGATTTTGTTTACGGAAGTGTTAAAAAGGATAAAGAGGGTAATACAACTTTGCAACCTCTTGACGGGCAACAGCGATTAACAACTTTGTTTTTGTTGCATTGGTTCGTTGCTACCAAAGAAAATAAGTTAGACGATGAATTGAAAAAACTCTTGACAAAATTCACTTACGAAACACGTACCAGCTCACGTGAATTTTGCAACGATTTAATCAATAAAGGAATTGATTTTGATAATTTGTTAGAAACAGATTATCACGATAAAGAAAAAATAAAACCAAAGAATAACGAACTATCCAAGACAATTATTGACAGCTCTTGGTTTTTCCTTTCTTGGAAAAGAGACCCGACAATAAAATCAATGCTTAGAATGTTAGATGCTATTCAGCAAACGTTTCAAGACAAAACGGAAGTTTGGGACAAGCTCAACAATATTAGTTTTCATTACATAGAATTACAAAACTTCGGACTTTCCGATGATTTGTATATCAAAATGAACGCAAGAGGTAAACCTCTTACTGATTTTGAAAACTTCAAAGCAAAGTTTGAACAATACATCAAACAAAATGATTGGGAAAATTACGTTGAGCCAACAGAGACATTTTCACATCAAATAGATACTCTTTGGACAGATTTGTTTTGGAATTATCGTGATAAAACCGAAAACATTTTTGACGAACAGCTTCTGAATTTTTTCAGAACAAAGGCAGTAATTAATTATACGCTTAAAGCAGATATCAAAAGTAATAATTTCAGAGCCAACGTTGATTTATTGAGAGGAAGCGATACAATTTCATTCAATCAATATTTGGAGTTAGGTTGTTTTGATGAGGAGTATTTTACAACATTGAAAGCTACTTTAAATAAATTGTCTGATAAAGATGGATTGAATACATTTATTTCAGAAACCACTTATGTGAATGAGCAAGAAATTTTTAATGGTACAATTAAAAATGACTTATCATATCCTGATTTGGTTATTGCTTTTGCTTATTATCAATATTTGGCATCGGAAAAAAATATTGAAATTGAAAAATTGAAAAGTTGGTTGCGTGTTGTTCGTAATCTGGTAGAAGGTAGCAGACCCTATTTATTCAATAATGCTAATGAGTTTGCAAATGCTCTACGTTCTATAAACGAATTGTTGCAATATAGAAATTCAATCGTTGATCACTTCGCAGAAATACAAATTAATTCGCTTTCGGGTTTCATTAGTGAGCAAATTATAGAAGAAAAACTAAAAGCGAAACTTATTACACAAAATGAGGATTGGAAAAATACAATTATTGAAATTGAAAATCATAAATATTTCAATGGACAAATCGGATTTTTATTGCATTGGTGTCAGATAAATGATGAGCCTAACCTGAATAGTTTTAAGGAATATGCAGAAAAATCAAAAGCAATATTTGGAACAACAGGATTGAATAATTTTGAAAACTTTCTTTTTGAAAGAGCCTTGTTAGCCATAGGGGATTATTTGTTGAGTAAAGGAAGAAATCACAGCTTTATAATCGATAATGAACGTGATATTAGTTGGAAGAGGCTCCTAAGAGATAATAACGAAAAACGAGCATATTTAAAACAGCTTGTTGATAAAGTATCTGTTTTAAATCTTACTATCGATTTACAAAAAATAGTTGATGAATTTTCTGATAAAAATGACTGGAGATATTATTTCATAAAACAATTTGAAATGATTTCCGCTTGTGGAAATCAAAAGCTAATAAGATGGGATAGTGAATTTGACATACTTCTGCTAGGTTCAACAACTACAAGTGGCTATCACAATGAATATTATTCTTATTCTTTATTTATCGAATTAAAAACTCAAAATAGATTAACTGATATTTCATATTATCCGCAACGTTCGGTTAATGATTGGAAGTTTTTTGAATTGAACTACAATCAAATTGCATTTGATTGTAACTCCAGTAAATATGTTTGTACACAAAACAACGATTGGTATAATAAACAAGAATTTGAAAATAGAAATTCTGTATTTGACTATATTATAGAGCTAAACACCGAAGACAAACTCAATGAAAAAACTTTATCTTGATGATTTGAGACCAATCCCAGAAGGACACATAGGAGTTCGTTCTTATACGGAGTTTGTAACTTACATTACTGATAGTGGACTGCCTGATTTCATTTCTTTTGACCACGATTTAGGACTCGAAGAGAGTGGGTATGATTGTGCTAAATGGTTAGTAAATTATTGTTTAGATAATAATTTTCGATTGCCCAAATTTGATGTACATAGTCAGAATCCTGTTGGTAAAGAAAATATATTATCATTACTACAGAATTTTAAAAAGAATATAAAAGGCTAATATAAACCACGACACACTTTGTCTTACTCTGGATATACCTTTGTCAAAAAAGATAGGTTTATGGAAAGTATCACAAAGAAACAAATTCTGGAAAGCATTGGGAAAGTGTACGAACAATCAAAAAATTGTAAGCTTGAAAATTCATTTTTTGAAAGCATCAAATCCGAACTAGATACACTTTCCCAATATTTCAAAACATCGGATAATCAAACCTTTTTTATTGCAATGGTTTTTGCTTTAAACTACAAAGGAGATACTGTCGATTTGAACGATTTGATAGAATATTTTGATTGTAATCCAATGAAAATTTTGGAATACAGCGATGATTTCGAGTATTTAAATAAAGTTGGGATTTTTGAAAAAAAGAAATCGAGACACCGTGTGAAATTAGCAGGAGCTAATGACCAATTTGTTATTCACGAAAAAATCACAGAAGCCATTTTGGAAAACAAACCTTTTCCCAAAATCAATAAAAAAAGGATAAATGGCATAATAGATTTGTTAGAACAATTATACAAATTGGGTGACCAACGAGACGATGATAAAATTTCAACCTTTGAATTATTTCGGGAAGTTGAAAAATTGATTGTACACAACACTCATTTTCCATTGATAGAAAAAGTAAAACAATTCAGTTTAAGCACAGAAGACACTTATCTTTTTTTGTACTTGATATGGAAAACAGTGTCAGGAAACGAATCTACAGATATAGGAAGAGCTTTGGAGGGTATTTATGATAGTCCATCAGAGAGAGTAAATGAAGTACAAAAATTGTTATCTGGCAATCATATCCTTATTAACAATAATTTGGTTGAAATTATAGAAGCTCAATTTTTCAATGATACAGAAATGAGATTGACGGACACTTCTCTTCAACTTCTGAATGATTGCGACATTAAACTTTTTCTAAACAAAAAGAGAAAAGATAATATCATTATTCCCTCGGAAATTGTTTATCGTGAATTGGTTTTTGATAGGGGCGAGATGAATCAATTAGAAACACTTCAAAATTTACTTCAAGAAGACAAGTTTAATGAAACACAGACAAGACTAACAAATAAAGGTTTACCCAAAGGAATTGCAGTTTTGTTACATGGCGCACCTGGAACAGGAAAAACCGAAATTGTAAAACAATTGGCAAAAGCTACAGACAGAGAAATAATGAAAGTGGAAATCAGTCAGTCAAAATCCATGTGGTTTGGCGAAAGTGAAAAAATCATTAAACGTATTTTCACAGATTACAGAGCTTATGCAAAAGAATCTAAACTAACACCTATTTTACTTTTCAATGAAGCTGATGCCATTATTTCTAAAAGGATAGAAAACAGTAATTCCAATGTGGCTCAAACTGAAAATGCTATTCAAAATATTATACTGGAAGAGCTTGAAAACTTTGAAGGTATTTTAATGGCAACTACCAACTTAGCTAATAATTTGGACACTGCTTTTGAACGAAGATTTTTATTTAAAGTACCGTTCAAGAAACCCACAAAAAAGGTAAGAGCTAAAATATGGAAATCAAAATTATCACATTTAGATGAAAAGAGTTGTCAAATACTCGCAGATAAATTTGACTTTTCAGGTGGACAGATAGATAATATTATTCGTAAAAGTGAAATACAGGAAATCGTTCACGGCACAATGACCAACTTTGAAGAAATACATTCATTTTGTAGCGAGGAATCCATAATAACAAAAACAACTAAAATTGGATTTGGCTATGCACACGATTAAAATTAAAAGCCAAAACATTTTATTGTTATCAGATACGCATGGCAAACATCGTTTAATCGATATTCCTAAAAACATTCAGATTGTAATTCATTGTGGAGATATTTGTAATGCAGGAGATATGGATGAAGTTTTGGATTTTTTTAAATGGTACGCTCAATTAGAAATACCACATAAAATATTTATTCACGGAAATCATGATTTGCCTTTCGAGCTAGAACCAGAATGGGGTAAAAGATTGATTCCTAAAGACATTATTTGGTTAAATGACGAAGCGATAGTAATAAGTGAAATAAACATAATGGGAATCAGTGCTTTCCCTTTTTATAATGGTATTGAAACGAAAAATAAAATTGACATCATTGCGTCACATTATCCTCCTTACGGTATTCTAGACAATGGATTTGGCAGTGAAGAAATTAGTAATTTTATATTTCAGTTGGCACCAAAATACCACATATTTGGTCACAATCATTCCAACTATGGAAAAACAAAATACAAAAACATTCAGTATATTAACGCATCTATTTATCATAAGTTATGTCAAAAAGAGAATCAATAGCAAGGTATAATATCATCATAAAAAAATTAAGAAAACGACCTGCAACATTTGCTGAAATTGAAGAATATCTTGCCTTGGAATCAGAAATTCAAGCTTACAATTTCAATATTTCAAAGCGTACATTTCAACGAGATAGAGACGATATTCGTTCTTTATACAATATCGATATTTTGTTTGACTTTTCTAAAAAAGTCTATTACATAGATTTTGATGAACAACCAGAAGCAAATGAAAGGATATTAGAAGCTTTCGACACCTTTAATGCTTTGAATTTAACAGATAGGCTTTCTAAGCATATTCATTTTGAAAAACGGAAACCTCAAGGTACTGAACATCTGTATGGAGTACTTCATGCTATTAAAAATCAGATTCAAATAAAATTTGTGTATCAAAAATATTGGGAAGATGAGTTAACTGAACGTATAGTAGAACCATATGCTCTGAAAGAATTCAAAAACAGATGGTATGTCTTATCAAAAGATTTAGGTGATGATAAGATAAAGAGTTTTGCCCTTGACCGTTTAACAGATTTAGAAATTTTGAATAAGAAATTCAACTTTCCACAGGATTTTGATGTAAATGAACATTATAGATACTGCTTTGGTATTATCAGTCCGAACGGTCATAAGCCAGAAGATGTAATTCTTTCTTTCAATGCATTCCAAGGGAAATATATCAAATCATTACCGTTACACGATTCTCAACAAATTTTGATAGACAATGAACATGAATTAAGAATACAGCTCAAACTATTCATTACACACGATTTCTTTATGGAACTTTTATCCTTTGGAGAAAACCTTGAAGTACTTAAACCTCAAAGCTTGATTGATGATTTAAAATCAACTGTTAGAAATATTCAAAGTATATATGAAGAGTAGAAACTGCATAAATATATTGATAACGAAAAATTAAAATTTTGTATATTTGCTTTAAGCTAACGGAAACACGTTGAAAAATAAAGCAATAAGCACCGTTACCAAATCGTTACCTGACTTCTTTGATTATCTCTATAAAAGCTTAGTATTCAACCGATACGGCTTTTTCCCGAAAACTTTAAAATAAAAAAAACCCCCACTAAAAGTGGGGGTTACATTTTAAGCAATAGCAAATAGGCTTAGTTATTAAGAGCCTCTGCTCCACCAACAATTTCTAATATTTCATTAGTAATTGCAGCTTGTCTTGCCTTATTATAGGTTAATTTCAATTGATTTCTTAACTCAGTAGCGTTATCAGTTGCTTTATGCATCGCAGTCATACGCGCACCATGCTCACTAGCAAATGAATCACGAATACCTTTATACAATTGTGTTTTAAGAGACTTTGGTATTAATTGCTCAACAATTTCCAATTTTGATGGTTCATAAATGTAATCACTATTAGTATTGACCTCACCTTCTACAGGAACAATAGGTAAAAACTGTTCTGTCATGATTATTTGAGTAGCTGCATTTTTGAATTTGTTATATACAATATCAATTTTATCATAAGAACCATTGGTAAATTGTACCATTAATTCTTCTGCAATAAGAGCAACATTATCAAAAGTTAGCTCATCATAAACTGAGCTGTGGTTTTTAATTACAGTATATTTTTTACTTAAAATATCATTAGCTTTTTTGCCAATGGCCATAAAGTCAACTTGTTTTCCAGCATATGTTTGATTTGCTAAAACCATACTTTGCTTAATAATATTTGTATTAAATGCACCACATAAACCTCTATTAGAAGTAATGGCTACAACTAATACTTTATGTACTTCACGGTTATCAGCATATTGACTTCCAGATTCAGCATCAAGGCTAGCACTTAAACTTTTTAAAAGTTCTGTTAGCTTATCTGAATAAGGTCTCATAGCAGTAATAGCATCTTGAGCTTTCTTCAATTTTGCAGCAGACACCATTTTCATAGCACTCGTAATCTGCATGGTAGAAGATACTGATGCTATTCTATTACGTATTTCTTTTAAGTTTGCCATTTTTTCCTTTCCTAAATCCTTTCCAAAAGGAAAGGACTTTTAAAAATGTTAATAAATTAAGTCCAAATTCTCCCCTTTGGGGAGACTAAGAGGGGATTATTTATATTTAGCTGATAAATCTTTACATACTGAAGTTAAAACATCAATAACCTCATCTGTTAATTTTCCTGCTTTTAAATTATCTAAGACATCTCTATGTTTTGCGTTCAAGAATTCAATATAATCTTTTTCAAATTCTTTTACTTTTTCAACAGGAACATCTCTTAACAAGTTCTTAGAACCAGCATAGATAATTGCTACTTGATCTTCTACAGTAAAAGGATCGTTTTGAGCTTGTTTTAAAATCTCCACATTACGACGCCCCTTTTCAATTACATTTAAGGTAGCTGCATCTAAATCTGAACCAAATTTAGCAAATGCTTCTAATTCACGAAATTGAGCTTGATCTAGCTTTAATGTACCAGCAACTTTTTTCATCGATTTTATCTGAGCATTACCACCCACACGTGATACCGAAATACCTACGTTAATTGCAGGACGAACCCCTTGGTTGAATAAATCTTGCTCTAAGAATATTTGACCATCAGTAATTGAAATTACGTTGGTTGGAATATAAGCAGAAACGTCACCTGCTTGAGTTTCGATAATTGGTAAAGCAGTTAATGAACCACCACCTTTTACAATAGGCTTTAATGCATCAGGAAGATCGTTCATATCTTTTGCAATTTTATCATTTGCAATAACTTTTGCAGAACGTTCTAATAATCTAGAGTGTAAGTAAAAAACGTCACCTGGATAAGCTTCACGTCCTGGTGGTCTTCTTAATAATAATGAAATTTCTCTATAAGCAACTGCTTGTTTTGATAAATCATCATAAATAATTAATGCAGGTCTACCTGTATCTCTAAAATATTCTCCAATAGCAGCTCCTGCAAATGGCGCATATACTTGCATAGAAGCAGGATCAGAAGCGTTTGCTGCAACAATTGTTGTATAGGCTAATGCTCCATTATCTTCTAATGTTTGGGCAATATTTGCTACTGTAGATGCTTTTTGACCTATAGCAACATATATACAATATACTGGCTTACCAGCATCGTAAAATTCTTTTTGATTTAAAATAGCATCAATACAAACAGTAGTTTTACCAGTTTGACGGTCACCAATAACCAATTCACGTTGACCGCGACCAACAGGAATCATTGCATCGATAGCTTTTATACCTGTTTGTAATGGCTCTGTTACAGGTTGACGAAAAACTACTCCTGGTGCTTTACGTTCTAATGGTAAATCATAAAGTTCACCTGAAATAGGTCCTTTACCATCAATAGGTTTCCCTAATGTGTTTACAACACGACCAACAATACCTTCACCAACTTTAATAGAAGCAATAGTTTGAGTACGTTTTACTACTGTCCCTTCTTTAATATCTCTTGATGGGCTTAATAATACAACACCAACGTTGTCTTCTTCTAAGTTTAGAACGATACCTTGCAGTCCGCCTTCGAATTCTACTAATTCTCCGTATTGAACATTAGATAGTCCGTAAACTCTTGCAATACCATCACCAATCTGTAAAACGGTACCCACTTCGTCTAATGACGCCGTAGCTTCAAATCCTGATAATTGCTTTTTTAATATTGCTGATACTTCAGCGGCTTTTACTCCTGCCATGTTATTTAAAGATATAAGATGTAGTACAAATTTAATTGATCTGTAACCACGTTATTATAATTATAAACTGTTTGTAAACTCTCTTTTTAAATTATTTAATTTACTTGCTATGCTTGCATCATACTGTAAATCGCCTATTCTTAGAACAAAACCTCCAAGAATTTTAGTATCTACAGTATTCTCAACCACTACTTTTTTACCTGTTAACTCAACTACTTTTTGAAGTATTTTTTTCTCCAAATCAGCAGTTAAAGGAACGGCTGTAGTTACAAATGCAACACCTTGTCCTTTTAAATCCTCATTTAAAATGATGTATTTCTGAGCAACTTCATGCAATAAACCAATTCTTTTATTGTCTATTAAAGCATTAATTAATCCTTCTGTAATTTGATGAGACCCTTTAAATATTTCAGAAAGGACGGTTTTCTTATCTGAACTTTTTACAACAGGACTATTTAATAAATCAGAAAGTTCTGTGCTTTCACTTATTGTTTGTGCAATAGAACGCATGTCTTTTTCTAAAGCATCCAAAGCCTTATTTTCATTGGCTAGGTCTAAGGTTGCTTTTGCGTATCGTGCCGCTGCTCTAGATTCGCTCATGCTCCTAGTTTAATTTGATGTCACCTAACATATCTTCAACCAATTTTAATTGCTTGTCTTTGTTAGCTAATTGTTCTTTAATTACTTTTTCTGCAATTTCAACAGATAAAGAGGCTACTTGATTTTTAATATCAGCAACAGCAGCTTTCTTTTCGCTTTCAATAGCTTCTTGTGCTTGCTTGATCATTTTATCGCCTTCTACCTTAGCTTGATCTTTAGCGTCGTTGAGCATTTTTTCTTTTATTTCACGAGCTTCTTTAATTAAAGTCTCTCTTTCTGCACGTGCTTCTTTTAATAAACGTTCACTATCTGCAGTAACGTTTTGCATTTCTTTCTTAGCATTTTCAGCTGCTGCAAGCGCATCAGCAATACCAGTTTCTCTTTCATTCAAAGAATCCATAATAGGTTTCCAAGCAAATTTTACCATTAATGCTATTAATGCTAATAAAAGTATAGTTTGAACTATAAATAACCCTGGTGAAAAATCGTTTAATAAAGTTTCCATTCTATTGAAAAATTAGTTTTTTATTTTTTAATTGTAATAAAAACATGTTCTGCAACCAACCGTTACAGAAACATGTTTTGTTGTTTTTGTTCGGATTATTTTCCTAAGAATAATGCACCGAATGCTAAACCTTCTAAAAGTGCTGCAATAATAATCATTGCTGTTTGGATTTTACCAGTCGCTTCTGGCTGACGAGCAATACCTTCCATTGCTTTTCCACCAATTTGACCTAAACCAATACCTGCTCCGATTACGATTAATCCTGCTCCAATTAAATTGTACATAGTAAATAGATTTATATTAAATTAAAAAATAAACTCTCGTTAAATAAAATCACCTCTTACATCTTCTGCATCAGAAACCTCGTGTCCGTGCTCATCATGTGCATGATCGTGATCGTGTTCTGCTACTGCCATTCCAATAAATAGAGCAGAAAGCATTGTAAATATATACGCCTGTAAAAAGGCTACTAAAACTTCAATTAGTGTAATAAAGAAAGATAATACTAATGATAATCCTGTAGCTCCTGCTACACCTAAACTTTCTTTTAAGGTAAACATAATTGCAATTAAGCTCATAACAACAATATGTCCAGCTGATATATTTGCAAATAAACGCACAAGTAATGAAAATGGTTTTATAACAAAGGCTCCAGCTAATTCTATAACAGCTAAAACAGGTCTAATTAGAATTGGAACGCCTGGCATCCATAAAATATGCATCCAGTAATCTTTATTTCCACTTATTGTATAAATAATTAAAGTGAAAATAGCTAAAGCTGCAGTTACTGCTAATTGACCAGTAACGTTAAAACCAAATGGAGTTAAACCTAAAAGGTTCAAAATCCATATAAAAAAGAATACGGTTAACAAGTAGCCTGTAAATTTTCTATATTTTTTCTCCCCAATATTTGGTCTTGCAATTTCATCTCTTACATAAATTACTAAAGGCTCTAATACGCGCGCAAATCCTGTTGGAATACTTTTTCCATTTTTATATTGTTTTGCTAATCCACCAAAGGCTAGTAACATTAACAGTCCTACTAATAAAATACCAAATGCACTTTTAGTTATAGAAAAATCTAATACTTTGTGAGCATTTTCTGCATGATGTTCTTCATTAAAAAGAACATGTTCAGCACCAGCTTCTAACTCATAAATTTTACTATGAATCTTTGTAAATTTAGCACCATTACGCTCAACTATAACATGACCAGCATCATCGTGATGAAATTCTGATGACATAAAAGTGACTAAACCATTGCTTGACCAAAGAATTACAGGTAGTGGAAAACCAAAATGTTTTCTTTCACCAGAATCATTTGTATATGAAAAAAGAGAAAAATCATGTGAATCTTTTATGTGATGTAAAATATACTCATCCACCTCTGTTTTTGTATCAACTTGCCCACCTTCTTCTGGGTCAGATAGTGAAAACCCTTGAAATGAGGACATAAGGATAACTAATAAAGCTACTTTACTAATGTATTTTGATGCTATATTCATTATAAATGGTTCGAAATTTTGCTCCCTAAAAATTTGCGCAAAGGTAATTATTAAAAATAAAAATCAAACCTTTTTTTATTTAATTATTAAGGAACTATAATCGCTTTAAAATTTTCGAAATATAGAACACTTCGAACGATAAAAATAATATAACAGGAATAAGAAGTGAAATACGTTCAATTTTTAAAAGAGCCACTTCACTAAATACTATATTTTGAAATAGAATTAAAAAGAAAAAAAGCTTTAAAAGCAGCGTGGCTAAATACAAAAAACCTAATTGATCCTTAAACTTTTTGGATTTGGTTAATAAGAGAAATAAGACACAAATTAATAATGAAAAAATAAAATGAAATAAATATATTTTTTCAATTGAAAACGAAATGCTTTTATGTATTTGTTCCAAAAAAAAAGAATGCAAATAGCTTCCACCAAAAAAGAGTAGGGTAAAAACAAGAATATATTTTAAAAGTGATTTAAACAAAACGCCTAATTATTTATTTTCTTTACCTGACGTATCAATGAATATATAGACAAAAAAATGGCTAGTAACGTTATGGTAATTTCCAAAAATGAAGCTTCAAACTTTTTGTCTAACCAAGATCCTAGAAGATTTCCAAGATAAATAGTTAAACCCATTTGAAGTCCTGCCCCAGATAATATGGCAGCGTTTTTTAAACCTGTATTCTCTTTTTTAGGATGCTTTTGCGGTTCCATTAGTAGTATTGACTGGTTTGTTTACAATAGCAGCGCCTTTTGAGCCTCCCATTGTACAAGCAGCATTAAAAGTTGCTCCAGGTTCTACAGCTAATTTTGCAACAGATACAACACCTTCAATTACAGCAGAAGCTTTTAAAGAAAGTAAATCTGATACTAAAAGCTCTCCATTAAAACTGCCTTCGATATCAGCATTAACACATTCTACTTTACCATGAATATAACCATCTTTGCCAATAACTACCTTTCCAGAAGTTTTTACATTGCCATCTAATTTTCCATCTATTCTAAAATCAGCTTCTGAAATAATATCACCTTTAATTTTAGTATTTTTTTCGATTCTGTTGGGTTGTCCTCCTAGTTCTGTCATTGTTTTAGGTTTTTTGTTGTCTGAAAACATGTTCTACGGTTTTGGGGTTGCTACGTGATTTTTATATGCTTTTAAATTCTTATGAACTTGTATAGTTTTATAGTTTGCTGATAAAATTACAAAATTCTCATATGGAACACGGTACTCTTTATTATTTTTTATTAGCTCTGAGTAGCCTAAGACGTAATCTTCACTTTTAAAACCATGTACAACTACAAACTGCGTTTCTAAATCATAAACATCTATGGAAACGGTGTTTCTATAATTCAAATCTTTAATAGATTTTTCTAAAAGCTCTTTTAAGTCGTTTGCTTTTTGAGTTTCAGTCATCTTAAATGGAAAAACTAATTTCCAATTTTCTGTTTTTTTAGTAATGTCTGGATCTAGAAAGTCTTTTGAGGCTAATTTTGGTAATTGTTCAGCAATTATCTCTTTTGCTTTTTTACCTTCTGGATTGTTAGGATAGTTTAATGCAACATAATTTAGCGCTTCTTCAAAAGCATCATAGCCTTGAATACGGCCAATTGCGTTGGCTTTCAACATTTCAAGTTTTGGAACAATTGGGTCGCCTGTAAACTTACTGATGTTTTCTTCGGCGCCAGTAATTACGTTTAAATATTCTTGATTTGTGTATTGTTTGTATAATTCAGCATATTTAGCATCTGGACTTTCGGCATCCCCTTCAAGAACGGCTTGAGGATTTAATAGAATTTCTGCGTATCGAGAATCAGGATGATTTGTTATGATATTAGTTTTCATTTGAGCCATTAATGGACTTCCAGATTCTTCATATATTTTATACAAATTGTATTTAGAAGGAAGTATTAATCGCTCTTCAGGGTTTGCCTTAAGTACGGCTTCTAATTTTCCAGCAGCTAAAAGATTTTCTTTAAATTTCTCTTTATAAATTAATCCTAATTGATAATTTGCGAGGTTTCGTTCTTTTTTTAAACTATCAATTACTGCAATATCTGTTGGAATTTGATTCATATAAAAATCAACAGAATATTTTTGTTCTTGAGTTATGTCATTAGTATTTACAGTATTGACTCCTGCGATTTCAACATCATTTATAGCGTTAGTTTTTCCTTTGTTTGCCCAACGCCAATTGTCTTCTAAAGCACGTTCTCCCCATCGTGTTCTAAAATCGGTTTTACCATAACCTAAACTTGTAATATTATAAAAATAGAATTTACCTTTATTTTGTTTTCCACCCTTAGTTTCGGCAAAGGCATTAATCCCCTTTGTTAAACGTTCTTCTTCTTTTTTTGAAGCAAGAGAATCTTTTTCTTTTAAATGTTTTATATACGTACCAAAATAGGCAAATTGCTTTTCTTTCGGCATGTTGTAAAGTGTAATAACACTATCGGCATGCTGAACAACTTCTTCATAAGTAATTACATCTTCTAGGTTGTCGAACTTCTTTTTTATGGCTCTGTATTTTTTTGTGTTTTCAGGTAAGTTTGTAAGTGTGCTATCATAATAAGCACCAGCAACCTTATATTCGTTATTATCAAAATTATATTCTCCTAAATTCTCATAATTTAAAGCATTCAGCTGTGGTTTATTTTGAGTTGCTCTAAGCGATTTATTAAAATATGATAAAGCCAAACTATCGGATTGATTTGTCAAGTGATACTCTGCAATCTGGCGGTAAATTTTATCTAAATAGGGTCTATTTTCTCTGTCTTCTTCTAAATCTGTTAAGTAGTCAAAAAGTTCTAATTTGTTTTCAGAAGTGAGTTTTGTGTTTTGTATTTTTTGCAAATGAGCATTAATCATGTATTCGCGTGGCGATTTTCTATTTAAATCTATTACTTTATCAAAAGCATAATTTGCACTGTCTTTATACCCTAATTGGTTGTATAATTGACCGATAATATAATAGTAACGACCTTTTTCAGGATTTTTTTTAGTGTAAGCTGATGCAATTTTTAGTTGTTGAACAGCAGTATCAATTTTTGAAAGGTTAATATAAGCTTGCGCCATCATAGCGCGGGCATCTGCATATTCTTGATCTTTTAGAAGCTCATATTTAAAGAGTGTTTTTAAATTTTTTAAAGCTAATTCATCATTCTCTAATCGAATATTAACTTTTTCACGCCAAATTGTGGCTTCATTTAGCTTATCGCTTTTGGGATATTTTCTTAGAATATAATTGAATGCTTCTAATGCTGGAAGAAAACGTTGTTCAAAATAACGCGTTTTCCCTAAAAGTAAAAATGCTTCGTCTGTTTGCGGATTTCTTTCTGTATCACCAATTTCCATACTATGTTTTTGTATGGCTTTTGCAGCTTTTTCTTCGGCGATTTCAAATTTTGGATTCTTGTTTTCTGAATCTAAAATAATCTCTTCTCGAATGGTAATACGTTCTACAGGTAATACCTCCCAATAATTATCTTGGTACGTTTCATTAAGTTCATCTCGACCTTCTTCAAAAGCAATATTGCCATTGTACAACACATTATATTTGGTATTTAATGCATGCCAATTGCGATTTATTAAAGCATCTTTTTTAGTGGAACATGCATTAAATAGCACACCGCCAAAAAGTAGAAATAAAATAAGTTTAAACCGAAGTTTCAATTTTCTGTATTTATGTACTTACCTTAACTTAAAAACTGCGCTATTATTATGTAGTTTGCCGATAAAAGTGTATTATTTTAATAGTTTTATATAAAGATTGCTTTTGTAGTATTTAAATTTTACCGACTAATAGGTTTGTTTGCTGGTTTTTATTTACTGAACTAAGAGTTAAATTAGTATTTAAACGAGTTTTCTCTCTCTAAATCGATCAAAATCTCTTTAACAATTTTTTAAATTAGTTGTAAAATAGACTAAGCGGTTTGTTTCTTATAAAACCTTATCCTGCAAAAAATACTTCTAATTCTTTCAAAGTTTCTGTTGATGTTTTTATATCTTTTACTAACTCACCTTTATTAAGCACAACAATACGTTCACAAACTTCGGTTACATGAATTAAATCATGACTAGAGACTAATACAGTTACATTTTTATTAGCAGCTAGATCTTTAATAATACCTTTTAAGCGTATTTGAGTAGTTGGGTCTAGGTTTGCAAAAGGTTCGTCTAGAATAATTACTTCAGGATTACCAATAAATGAAGCAACAATTCCTGCTTTTTTCTGATTCCCTTTTGATAAATCTCGTAAATATTTTGTTTGACCTAAAATTTCTCCATGGAAAAAATCTTCAAAACCAGCCAATAATGCATCAACATCGGCTTTGTTTTGACCTCTTAATTCTCCAATAAAATAAAAATATTCTTCAGCAGTTAAATACCCTATTAAAAAGGTTTCATCAATAAAAGCAGAAGTAAAAGGTTTCCAATCTTCGCTTGTATTTACTTGAACACTGTTATTGATAATGTGGCCAGTTGTAGGTTGGATTAAATCGAGTAATAAGCTGAAGAATGTAGTTTTTCCTGCCCCATTGTTCCCCACTAATCCAAAACTTTGCCCTTTTGGTATTTCTAAGTTTTCTATATTTAAAACAGTAGTAGAACCGTAAGTTTTTGTAAGTTTCTGTGCAATTATCATTTTATATTTTTTAGATTTCTTTTTTAGTTTGTTTGTTTGTAAGCGAGTAAGGTTTTGTATTTTTCTTTTTTATAAATCTGCTCTATTTTTTTGAATACAAATCCTTTAAAAGCAAAGCCTAATACCCCTGCAAGAGCTACAAAAATGAATCCCGCTGTAGGATTAATTAAGTAATGTCCTAATCCATAAATTAAAAGGGGTAGTAATAATTTTGGTAAGGTAAGCATCATTGTTTTTAAATTAAAAGATTGCTTATCGCCAAATGCTTTTTTTGCAGAAGTTAAATCGATAGGAGTTCTAGTATAGGCACCAGCTAATAAAACAACATAAGAATTTACTCCTATATTATACATTGCACCAACCAATATTGCTAAATACGCATCAAGGCCAAAATATAAATAGAATGATGCTATTATGGTACTTAGTATAGTTGCTATTACAATCAAATACCATTTAGAATCTAAATATTCTTTGTATTTAATATTCTGACTCATCATTAACGGATAATAAGAACTATCCCAACTTGGCACAAACTGTCCGAAGCTAAATAAGAAACCTCCTGAAATAAAAATGCCTGCAAAAATACGCCAGATCGGCCCATCATAGACCTCAATAGCACCTGTAAAAAATAAGAATCCATAGAAAATAAAAACAAAACTTGTAATTACGGCCATTTTAGAACGCTTATTTCTTTTAATCAATTTTATATCGTTCTTTAAGAATGTACCTAAATTCCCGAAGCGGTTTAACCAACTTAGGTCTTCAGTTTTAGCAATTGTCTGTTTTGTAGCTAGTCCAGCATCTAAATATAAATTACTTTTAAAGAAACTAAATGCTGCAAAATATAATCCTATTACAATTAACCAAATTATGAGCAATAGCCAAGGCAAGGTATATAGCGCATTAAAAAATGGATAGGTATATTCAGTAATATCAAAAAATTGGTAATAATGGCAAATACCTAAAACACCTAAAATTGCTACTACTGGATAAAAAATAATGTCTTTGTTATTTACTAGTATATTTATAAAATTGTTACAATAGATTATTCCCATTATGGCTAAATGCCAAGTGATAACACCCAGAGGATTATAATCTTTTAATAATAAAACGATAGAAAATGGAATAAAAAAGAAAGCATGAGACCAGTTGAAATAGGACAAAATTGTTTTCCCCAATGAAAAATTAACAACTTGACTTTTCTTGAAAGGAAGATATAATAGAGGTTTTATATTAGTAACGGGCATTTTTTGTAGCATATACCGGAAAACTAAATCAAAAGCGATATAGTAAATCATATATTTATTAACTACATCAAACGGATCTCCCATATTAGCCTCTTCAATTAAAAAATATACACCAACACCCATTCCTATGAATATCGCTATAAAATATAGCGCAGCAAATGCCATAAGAATTTTAATGGCGATGTTGCTTTTTAAAGAAGCTGATCTAAAAAATGATTTCCACTGAAGTTTAATGAAGTGTTTAAACATAATTGGTTTTTTATTTGCGAACAATAAGTAGTGAAATTAAATGATTTGTTACAAAGTTTGCAATATTTTATAATCAATAGTGAGATCTTAGGTATATTATTTTGCACTTTTCAGTTTTAAATCGTTAGTCCTTTCCGTAATTTTGCATAAAATTTATTTCATGAGCGATTTTCATTCTCTAAAAGTTTCTTCTGTTCAGCAATTAACTTCTAGTGCTGTAGCAATTTCATTTGCAATACCCGATACTTTAAAAGATACATTTACATTTACTGCTGGTCAATATATTACAATTAGCAAAGTAATTAATGGTGTTGAGCTACGAAGAGCTTACTCTATTTCTTCTGTTCCAACATCTAATAAAATAACCGTAGGGGTTAAGAAAGTAACTGATGGAATTTTTTCTGCTTATGCTAATGATAAAATAAAGGTTGGAGATGTTTTAGAGGTAATGCCCCCAGAAGGTAGGTTTATTTTTGAACCTAAAAATAGCGCTAACCATGTTGTTGCCTTTGTTGCAGGAAGTGGGATAACGCCGATTATGAGTATTGCTGAAACTGTTTTAAAAAGTCACTTAAATAGTACTTTTGTTTTAGTTTATGGAAATCAAAATCCTGATGAGACTATGTTTTTAAAGGAAATAAAAGCATTACAAAAAGAATATACCAATAGGTTTTTTGTTCAGCATGTGTTCAGTAGAGTACAAGAAGAAGATTCACTTTTTGGACGAATAGATGCCTCTACCGTAAATTATATTTTAAAAAATAAGTTTAAAACTAATTCTTTTGATGCGTTTTATTTATGTGGTCCTGAAGAAATGATAGATTTAGTTTCTGATACTCTCCAAGAGAATGGTATCGCTAAAGATAAAATTCATTTTGAACTTTTTACATCTTCAAATACTGTTGATACGATGGCAGAAAATTTAGATGGTAAAACTCAAGTTGAAGTAGTTGTAGATGATGAGACATTCTCATTTACAATGGATAAGAAGATGTTGGTTTTAGATGCAGTTCTGAAAGAGAATATTGATGCTCCTTATTCTTGTCAAGGCGGTGTATGTAGTAGTTGTATTGCTCGCATTACCGAAGGAAAAGCCGAAATGGTAAAAAATCAAATCTTAACTGATGGTGAAATAGCTGATGGATTAATACTTACATGTCAGGCGCATCCATTGACTCCAACTTTAAAAGTAGATTTTGATGATGTTTAATGGCTAAGTGCCTTTTCAAAAGCTTTGCATCCATTTTCATAACCGATTAGAAAAGCTTTTTCGATTCCTTTTCTATCTAACACACCAATATGGTCGAGCGCATGAGATTCTAATAATAAATCACAAGAGGCTAATTTTTCTTTTGCTGATGCATAAATCATTAATCCTGTGACTCTATTTGTTAATTGAAAAGAATTTTTCAAATCCTTTTTTTCAATATGACTTACAATTGATACGTTACTTCCAATAATATAATCGCATATTTCAATTAGAGGTTCAGTAGGAAAATTATTCATAATACCACCATCGGCATACAATTGTCCATTTAATTCTACAGGACTAAAAACTGGTGGTAGTGCTGCTGAAGCTAATAATGGGCGGATTAATTCTCCAGATGAAAAGAATTTTTGATTTCCTTCTTGAAGGTTTGTAGCCACAACATGTAATTGCTTTTCTAATGCTTCAAAAGTATTTTCAGGGAAAAAACCTTTAAAAATAGCAATATATCTATCTGTATCAATAAAACCAGCTTTGGCAATTGTCCAAAAATTATATTTAAATAATGGGGTTTCTTTAAAGAATGTAATCATGTCTTCGACGGTATTGCCATTTGCATACAAAGCCCCAACTAAAGCACCTACACTGCTTCCTGTAATTGTATTAGCCTCCACTCCAAATTCTCTCATAGCTTTTATCAAACCTACATGTGCCATACCGCGAACACCCCCACCAGAAAGTACAAGTCCTATTGATTTTGATAAAGCTAGTTTTGAGCTCATTTTAGCTTCAAATTTACATCAAAAGTAACTTCTTAAGTTTTAATACCATAGGTTTTTCTTGATTATAAAAGACAGAAAAACAAACTGATAGTTTTGTTTTTTCATAATTAGATGAAGTATATTTAAATAGGATGTTTTTTGGCTAAATAATTACACTTTTCACAGGCTAATTAAATCATTTTGATGAATTTCCATTTTCAAATTTCAAACTAATAGGTTTGTTTTTTAAAAACGATGGTATATGTTAAATTTATTTAATCCTGTAAGAAAATAAATATAATTCGACGAAACGTAAAGTGATTTTTTATCGTAAGTTTACTACAGAACAAGATTATGGGTCATAACAATCAATGTAAAACAGCTATATTAATTTTCGCTAACTCTTCAAAAGAAGAAGTAAAGCATAAGCTTTTTGCAAAAGATTATAAGCTATTTGACACGTTAACTTCACTTACATATAAAAGTGTAAAAAAAAGCAAATTACCCTATTATCATTATTCAGAGAAACAGCAAGATGGGAATACTTTTGGCGAACGTTTTACAAATGCCATACAATCTGTTTTTGATAAAGGATATGAGAATGTTATTACTATTGGTAATGATACTCCAAAATTAAAAGCATCACATTTAATTGAAGCAGAACATCAATTAAAAAATAATAAAACTGTAATTGGACCATCAGTAGATGGGGGTTTTTATTTAATGGGAATAAATAAATTACAGTTTAATGCAAAACAGTTTTATAATTTACCTTGGCAAACTTCAAATCTTCGAAAATCTCTTTTAAACTTTATAGCATCAAACCAGAATAAAGTTGTTTCTTTTCTTCCAGTTTTAAGGGATATAGATTCTATTCAAGACATTAAAAAGTTAGTTAATCATGCATTCATTCTTCCTAAAAAACTCCTTGTAGTCTTTTTTCTAATTTTAAATAATAGTCTTAATTGTTATAAGCATATTCTCCTATTTTTTTTAAGCAATTTTAGTTCTATAATTTATAATAAAGGTTCCCCTGTACTTCAATAAGTAACAAAAATCAATCATAAACTTATTATAAAGATTGATTAACAATAACCAATTTGAATATAAATTATTAGAACCATAAAAATGAAATACATTTTAATAGTGGTAGCTCTTTGTTTTTCAACAATGGGCTTCTCACAGCGTATAATTTCTGGTAAAGTTACAGATATTGATAACCAACCTTTACCCTATACAAATGTTTTAATTAAAGGAACAGACAAAGGAACTACAACCAATGAAAATGGAGAATATGAGATTAACATTACAAATGAATCTGATCTATTAATTTTTTCGGCAATAGGTTTTAAAACACAAAATATTTTTGCAAAAAATAAAAGTATTTTGAATGTTACACTTATAGAAGATTCTGATGAATTAGACGAAGTAGTTTTAACCGCACTCGGGGTTAAGAGAACCACTAAAGAGTTAGGGTATGTGGTACAAAGCTTAGATGCAAAAGGAGTTACAGAAGTAAAGTCTGTAAATTTTTTAGATAACCTTTCTGGCAAATTAGCTGGTGTTACCATTACTCAAGGGGCAACTGGTGTTGGTTCAACATCAAAAATTACTATTCGTGGCGAAGCATCATTTTCAAATAACAATCCACTTTTTGTAGTTGATGGCGTCCCTATTAATAATGCAACTGTTTTTAATTTTAGTGATGAAGCTGCTGCTGGATTTCAAGAGATAGATTTTGGAAATGGAGCCATGGAAGTAAACCCAGATGATATTGCTGAGGTTTCGGTTTTAAAAGGACCTAATGCGGCTGCTCTTTACGGCACACGGGCTTCAAATGGCGTTATTGTTATTGAAACCAAGAATGGCTCAAAGAGCAAAGGTTTAGGGATTAGTTACAATACAAGTTTTTTTGTAGACTCAGCATTCAAACTTCCTAAATTTCAAAATGAATATGGGCAAGGTAATTCAGGTCAATTTGCTTTTGTTGATGGTTTAGGAGGAGGTACAAATGATTTAATATCCTACAGTTGGGGTCCAAGATTGGATCAAGGAACTCTAATTCCGCAATTTGATAGTCCAGTTACGTTAGCCGATGGTACTATCGTCCGAGGAGCAGATACAGCATTATATAATGGACTACCAATTACTCCGACTCCCTTTATTTCTCATCCAGATAATTTGAAAGATTTTTATGAAACAGGTACAACTCTTATTAATAATATTGCAATAGCATCAGGTTTCGATAAAGGAAATTACAGACTTTCATTTACCGATTTACGGAGTGAGTCTATTATTCCTGGCGTTAATTTAGATCGACAAACGATAAATGCACGATTAGGCTTTCGACCAACAGAAAAAATAAGCATTAATTCTTCAATTAGTTATATAAATTCTAAAAGCGATAATCGCCCAAGTAATGGCTACGGTTCAGAAAATGTAAATTATGCTTTGGTTGGTTGGGGTCCACGGTCATTAGACATCAATAGTTTAAAAAATTATTGGCAACCAGGTTTAGAAGGTCTTCAACAGTATTCTTTTAACTATACTTATTTTGATAACCCTTATTTTACCTTATTAGAAAATACCAACTCTTTTAATAGAGATCGGGTTTTTGGAACTATCTCTGCGAGTTATGAAATTAACAACCATTTAACTGCCACGATTAGAACAGGAATGGATTATTCTAGTGAATTACGCCAAATGCGAAGAAATTTTAGTTCTAACCGCTTCAGTAATGGTGCTTATGCAGAACACGATGTGTTTTTCAGAGAGATAAATACCGATTTCTTATTGAATTATAAAGAAGCATTTAATGCTATTAAGGTTGATGTTTCATTTGGAGGAAATAGATTAGATCAAAAAGCATTTACTAGCCAAACCCAAACAACAAGTTTAGCGCAACCTGGCATATTTAAATTGTCAAATGCCGCTTCGCCTATTGAAGTTTTTGAATTTGAATCGACCAAGCGAATCAATAGTTTTTATGGGATAGCTAAATTTGGATATCAAAACTTTTTATACCTAGACCTTACGGGAAGAAATGATTGGTCCAGCGCATTAGCCACTCCTTTTTCAGTTGACAATACCTCCTTCTTTTATCCATCTGCATCAACTAGTTTTATTTTATCGGAAGTAATCGATTTGCCTAAAGTAATCTCATTTGCCAAACTTAGAGCAAGTTGGGCACAAGTGGGTAATGACACCAATCCTTATCAAACAACAGGAGCTTTTGTAGCGCAAACGCCTTTTAATGGGCAACCTACATTTAGCAATCAAAATACTATTGCAAATCCTAATTTAAAACCTGAAAAAACGACTTCTTTTGAAGTAGGAACAGATCTAAGATTTTTTGACGATCAATTAACTTTTGATGTTTCTTATTATAATGCGTTGACCCAAGATCAAATTATTTCATTACCAATAGGTATTTCTTCAGGGTATACGCAACAAGTCGTAAATGGAGGTAAAGTCCGTTCCAAAGGTTTGGAGATTATAGTTGGAATTTCTCCAATTATCACTTCAAATTTTAAATGGGATAGCACTTTAAATTTTAGTTTGAACAGAGCTATTGTAGAAGATTTGCCTCAAGATGATGGTCGATTAACATTAGCCTATTCTAGAATTTATGATAGTCAAAACCAAACGGTATATTTACAAGTGGAAGAAGGAGGAAGAGTTGGAGATCTATATGGAACAGGCTATTTGAAAAATGACAAGGGCGATTTTATACTAACTAATACGGGAGCGTATATCGCCGATAATAATCTTCAAAAACTTGGAAATTACAATCCTGATTTTATGCTTGGGTTCAACAATCAGTTTAATTATAAAAATTGGGATTTGAGTTTTCTTTTTGATTGGAGACAAGGTGGAATAATTGTGTCGAGAACTAAAGCACTTGGTAATGTTGGAGGACAATTAGCAGAAACGGAGTATCGTCCAGAAGGGGGTATTGTACCAGTTGGAGTTGTAAATGTTGGGACTTCTGAAAATCCGGTATACGAACAAAATACGGTTGCCGTTTCTGCAGAAAGTTATTACCGGCAATTTTATGATCGAAATCACGAAGAAAACAATACCTATGATGCTTCTTTTTTAAAATTAAGGCAATTTGCTATTGGATATACTTTTGACAAGCTGACTGTTTTCAATCAAAAAGCATCATTGAGTTTATCATTAATAGGAAAAAATATTTTTGCTATTACGCAAAACCCACATTTTGACCCAGAGCAATTAGCAGTTCAAGGACAAGGTTTTGTAGGTGGCGTAGAAGATATGTCGTATGCAACTACAAAGAGTTTTGGATTTAAAGCTGGTTTTAATTTTTAATTATAAGAAACATGATCACTATAAAAACATATAAAAATAAAGTTAAAAGTGCTATAGGTGTTATTATAACTGTAGTTTTAATCGCTTCTTGTACAAAAGATTTCGAACAAATAAATACAAACCCTAATTCACCAGTTTCAGTACAACCTAGCTTGTTATTACGGCAGGTTATTTATGATTATGGTGAGCAAATGTCTTATGAAGGTTTTACGGCGGGAAATCTTTTAGGGCAGTACACAACAGCATTAGATTTTAATCTTTTTGATCGGCATAATTTAAAGTCTCCGCAATTAGGAGGGAATCCTTGGCCCATTTTTTATAAGAATTTAAGAGATAACGAAATCATTTTAAACTTGTCTAGAGAGAATGAAACTTTTCGTGTTTATGAAGGACCCTCTTTAATTTTAAAGGCCTATATGGCTGCAGCCTTGACTGATTTGTTTGGTGATGTTCCCTATTCAGAGGCTTTTAAAGGAGATACGCAGACTGTAACTCCAATATATGATTCACAACAGGCTATTTATAGAAATGAGGGGGGGATATTAGCTAATTTGGATAAGGGAATTACATCGATTCAAAATTACACTGGAAGTATTGGTCTTGAAGGAGATATTCTCTTTGAAGGAGATCTAGAGGCTTGGATACGATTTGCAAATTCATTAAAAATTAAGTGCTTATTGCGTATTTCAGATAAAGTTGAGGTTGCTTCAGATTTACAAGCAATCTATGATTCGGGACTTTATATACAAGAAAATTCCGAAAACGCGGTTTTTGATTTTACTGATGGGGAACCAAATAATTTTCGCTTGGCTCGTTTGAGAATAGGAGATTTCAACAATTTTGTTTTATCAGAAACGATGGATGAAATTTTAACAACTTTAAACGATTCAAGAATTGAAACATTATTTCGACCTTTTGGAAATAGCACAATGGGAGAATTTAATGGACTTTTAAATGGGATAGACGCATCGCAAACCTCAATTGCATTAGCAGATTATTCACTTACGGGTACTATTTTTAGAGAAAATACAGGAAGGTTAGATGCTAATTTTATGACAAGTATGGAAACTTCTTTTCTATTAGCTGAAGCGGCTCAAAAAGGATTGATTAATGCCGATGCAAAAACACTTTATGATACCGGAGTAACCCAAGCATTTGAGTATTGGGGAACAAATTTGCCTGCAGACTATTTAACAACTACAGCGGCTTTTGATATTTCAGGAGTAAATTCTTTGGAACAAATTATCACTCAAAAATGGATAGCAAATATGATAAATGGATATGAAGGGTGGATTGAATACCGCAGAACAGGATTTCCACAACTAAAAGTCATTTCAGCAAGCTTAAACAATAATCTAATACCTGTTAGAATGCCTTATCCTGCAGAAGAAGAAGCCTTAAATACTATAAATTATAACGCGGCAGCAAGTGCTACTAATGGAAACAGTATTAATGTTAAAGTCTGGTGGGACGAAAATTAAAAAGTAATGATTGAAATACACTATTGGCAATGGAGTCTTATTATCGTATCTAGTTTGGTGCTGTTTTTGGTATCTCCTTATGCAAAAAATACCAATCAGTTCTTTAAAGCTGAACATAAGAAGAGGGCACCTAATGTATTCATGCTCACAGGTAGTCTTGTTATTTCTTGGATTTTTGCAAAAAGCATAACCAATGCAGCAAATTTAGGATTAGAATATGGTATAGTAGGAGGAGTTGCTTACGCTGCTTATTATGTATCATTTGCAGTAGCAGGAATATTAATTTATAAAATGCGAGTGCATGGTAATTATAATAGTATACATCATTTTTTGACTTCAAAATTTGGCAGAAGTGCTGTTACAGTGTTTTCAATTTTAATTGCAATACGACTTTTTAATGAGGTCTGGAGTAATACAATGGTTATTGGTTCCTATTTTGGAGATGTTGGATCAAGTTCTTATTATTGGTCGATTTTAGTCTTTACTGTTTTAACCTTAGCATATGTTTTAAAAGGAGGTATGAGTAGTTCTATTTTTACTGATGTTCTCCAAATGGTATTATTTACACTATTACTTATTATAATTCTTGGCATAATTTTTGGCTCAGAAACTCCTTTTTCAGTAAAAGAAGTTGCCACATCTGGAACGTGGTCTTTTGATATGGGATTGAATTTATTTTTTGCTGCACTTTTACAGTCTTTAAGTTATCCATTTCATGATCCAGTCTTGACAGATAGAGGTTTTTTAAGTAGTCCTAAAATTACTTTAAAAAGTTTTCTATGGGCAAGTGTTTTAGGTGTTTTATGTATTGTACTGTTTAGTATAATTGGAGTTTATGCAATGGCTAATGGGTTGTCTGGACAAGCAGCAGTAGAAGTTGGAAAATCATTTGGAGTTATACTTTTATTAATTATAAATTTTATTATGATTACTTCTGCCGCTTCAACATTAGATTCAACATTTTCTTCTTTTTCAAAATTGGCATCAATTGATTTAGGTTTAGGAAATACTTTAAAGTTTGGACGATTATCAATGATTTTAATTGCAATAGTAGGAACAATCCCAGTTTTTTTAGATACTGAAATTTTATCTGCAACAACAATTAGTGGAACAATGGTAATTGGTTTAACGCCAGTCTTTATTTTTTGGAAATCAAATGCTCCCAAACTAAGTTTTCATTTGAGTGTATTTTGTGGTATTCTCTTTGGGTTTTTACTTATATTCAATTTTTTCCCTGAACAATTAATTTTTACTTCAGGAAAGTATGCAGACTTACTTTGGATAAATTTTTGGGGAATACTAACGTGTATGGTTCTTTATTTTATACCGATATGGATAAAAAAATAGAACATTTAGGCTCTTTAAATGGAAAAATTTTAGTTTTTGGAGGTGTCTATAGTAACCTCCAAGCACTTGAAGCATTAATTGATGTTGCAAATATGTATAATATTGAATCAGAAAATTGTATTTGTACAGGAGATATTATTGGTTATTGTGCACAGCCTGAAGAAACTTTACAATTGTTTAGAAAATGGGGTGCTAAAAGTATTTCTGGTAATGTTGAATTACAATTATTTGATGATGCAGATGATTGTGGTTGCGATTTTACGATTGGAAGTAGATGTGATGGTTTTTCGAAATTATGGTATCCGTATGCTAAAGAAAGAATTTCAAAAGGCAACATTACTTGGATTGGAACTTTACCTAATTATATGACTTTTGATTACGCCGATAAAAAAGTGGCAGTAGTACATGGTTCTGTTGAAAACGTTTCAGAATTTATATTTAAATCTACAGCAGATGTTATTAAGCTTAATACTTTTATAAAATTTGATGCAGATATTGTATTAGCAGGACATTGTGGCCTTCCGTTTTCGCAAGAAATAAATAAAAAAAAATGGCTGAATTCAGGAGTAATTGGAATGCCGGCGAATGATGGCTCACAAAGAGTTTGGTATCTTATTATCGAAAATCATGGTGGGGACATTAAATATACTCATCAGTATTTAGAATACGATTATCAGACTGCTTTTGATTTGATGAAAGCGAATAATTTGCCCATGGAGTATGCAGAAACACTACTTAGCGGCCTATGGGATAATATGGAAGTGCTTCCAGATATAGAAAAAAAGTTAAAGGGAATCCCCTATAATTTTAACTAATGAAAATATAATTTAACTAAAAATAAATAAAATGGCAGACTCGTATTATGATCCAGCAGACTTAAGAAAATTTGAAAAGATTACAGAATGGAGCGAAGAATTAGGAACTAAATTTTTTGAATATTACGGAAAAGTATTTGAAGAAGGAGCATTAAGCTCAAGAGAGAAATCTTTAATAGCACTAGCTGTTTCTCATGTTGTAAAATGCCCATATTGTATTGATGCTTACACTAAAGATGGATTGCAAAAAGGTATTACAAAAGAAGAAATGATGGAAGCAGTTCATGTAGGTGCTGCAATTGAGAGTGGTGCAACACTAGTTCATGGAGTTCAAATGATGAATAAGTATAATAAGTTGAGTATGTAGTTTATTTTTTAGGATTGCTTTTCAACCTTTGTTTAACACCTAATTATTTCATCTTTAATAGAGTATAAAAGTGTAATTATTTGAAAGCTTCATCTACTTTAACCGACTGTACATAATAGATTCTCAATACTAATAATTGTTTTAACAATGATATGTTTCATCTATTGATTATGAGAACATTCATTAAAAAGCAACAAGTATCAATAAAATGGCTATAAAATCATTAAAAGCAAGGCATAATGATCTTGCGATTACAAATAAGCAACTAGAAATATTAAATGGAGGTATTTTCGAAAGCGGAGAATTGCCTTATTTTAAAGATAAAATTGCACAAATTGGACATTTTCCACTTCGTCCAAAGAAGTTAGAAATTCTTCAAATAAATGTGGGATATATGTGCAATCAAGTTTGTGAACATTGTCATGTAGATGCTGGTCCAGATCGGAAAGAGATTATGACGAGGGAAACAATGATGCAATGTTTAGAAATTATTAGAAATACAGGTGCGCATACCTTAGATTTAACAGGTGGAGCACCTGAAATGAACCCTGATTTTCGCTGGTTTGTTGAAGAAGCTGCAAAGGCAGGAATTCAAGATTTTATAGTTCGTTCAAATCTAACGATTATCAGAGCTAATAAAAAGTATTTTGATTTACCAGAATTTTTTAAAAAATATAATGTACATGTAATTTCTTCTATGCCTCATTATACAAGAGGAAAAACAGATAAGCAACGTGGAGATGGTGTTTTTGATAAATCAGTAAAAGCATTACAAGAGTTGAATGCCGTTGGGTATGGTATGCCAAATAGTAATTTAAAATTAGATTTGGTGTACAATCCATCTGGAGCTTTTTTACCTGGAGATCAATCAGCATTAGAAAAAGATTTTAAAAAAGCTTTAAAAGAGGATTTTGGTATTCAATTCCATAATCTATTTGCGATTACCAATTTACCCATTGCCCGTTTTTTAGATTACTTAATAGCATCTGAAAATTATGAAGATTATATGTATGCGTTAGTAGAAGCATATAATCCCGCTGCAATTGCCAATGTTATGTGTACAAATACTATTTCTATTAGCTGGGATGGCTGGTTATATGACTGTGATTTTAATCAAATGCTAGATTTAAAAGTAGCAAGTAAGGTAAAACATATAAAAGATTATAATGAGGATATTTTGAATGATCGAAATATTATTATATCACAACATTGTTATGGTTGTACTGCCGGTGCGGGAAGTAGCTGTCAAGGAGCTGTAACAAGTTAATTAGATACATAAGTAAGAGTGTTGGCATCGTTTAAAGACCTTTTTTACCGACTATACGGTTTGTAGTCTTTTAATAATTTACTTTTTTTTAATGTTTTTAGTAGTATAACGAGTTTTATTCTTGTTTTGTCTTCATTTTTTTAAGTGAGTTAATACTCAGGGTAACTTTGTAAAAGACTTTAGAGTCTGTTTATTAGTAATTTCCTTAAAACCCAAATCTTATGGAAAAAAACCTAAAGCGCATGGCTACCATGCATAAAATGCAAGTTACTGGATTAGAATTATTTTATAAACAAGGTTTTTATACAACCAGTATTGATGATATTTTAAAAGAACTGGCACTTTCAAAAGGAGCTTTTTATTATCATTTTAAATCTAAAGAAGATTTTTTTATTAGTATTCTTCAAAACCTAGTAGTTCGTAAGGTATATAGCATGTTAATTGAACCCATTGAGGGTCATGAAAATCCTTTAGATCTTATTTCTAAATGTATTGAAGATGCTTTACAAACAGCCGAACATAATGAGAATGATTTTGGTTTTGTATTGAGCAATTTCATGAATGAGTTTAATGGTAAAAATCCTGAAATTATGAAGTATTTGAATGATACACTTAAAATTTGGGAGGTTAACTTAGTATCAGCTTTGCAACGAGGAAAATTTAATGGTTATGTTGATCGTCATATAGATTGTGAAGGTGTTGCTAGTTATATAATTTCATCATTTATAGGCATTAGAACATTAATGGTAGAAGGGAGTCCAACGGCACTTAGATATAGGTATATGCAACAGCTTCGTTTTTATTTTAGAGCAATGGCTAATAAGCAACCGGTTTAAATGCTTTTATTCTAATAGCTGTTCAATTTTTCTAAAAATAGTATCAGGAGAAATTGTATTCATAGCATTTTCATATCCTTCTGGATATTTATTACCATAAATAGATGTTGGTATTAGTGGAAATTGTTTTTTGTCTGCTAAAATTGCATTTGTGGCATCTTGTCCAAAAGGATAAAAACCTGCATACGGATGTGTAACACCCCATAATGTAATAGTAGGAATACCATACATAGCTGCTAAATGTGCATTGCCACTATCCATTGCAAGCATAGTATCTAATTGAGAAATTAAAGCCAACTCTTCTTGAAAAGATACTTGATGGGTCATATTAATACAATTAGTATATTTTAGCTGCCATTCATCTAATTGTTTTTTTTCGTTTACACCACCACCAAACAATATAATTTTATACTTTTCGGTATTATTTAGCATAAGCACCACTTTTTCCATTAAATCTAAAGGATACATTTTTCCCAAAAAGGCAGCGAAAGGAGCAATACCAATCCATTTTTTTGTATCAGATCCAATTTTATTTTGCGTTTTAGTTGTTAAGCTAGTCTTTGAAAGTAATGGTGCTTTATCAATAGCTATTTTAAATCCTAATTTTTCAAAAACATCCGCATAACGTTGATGAGTTGTCTTTAATTGAACAAAGGTTTTATCTTTTAAATCAGTTAAAGTTTTTTTTTCATTTCTACCTTTATCTATTTGATAAACAGGAATAGTACCAAATAAAAAATAGAATTTTAAAATACTACTTCGTAAGACATTATGCAAATCGGCAACAGCATCTATATTTAAAGTAGCTAGTTCTTTGTAAAGTTTATAGAGTCCGAAAATACCTTTGTGCCTTCCTTTAACATCTGCTTCAAAAACGGTAACATTTATTAATTGCGAAAACATTGGTTTGAAGAAACCTCTAGTAAGAAACGTAATTTTTATATCTGGATATTGATCAAGTAAAGCTGCTAAAACTGGTACCGTCATGGCAACATCTCCCATGGCAGATAATCTGATAACCAATAGATGTTTTCCTGAAACCATATTTACTTAATTCTGAAGCTTATTTTTTACTACGAAGAATTGGATTTAACTCATCATCATTATACATTTTCATCTGTTTATAGGCTTTCATGTACTTATTGCCATTTTCGATATCGGTAATAAGTTGGTCAATAGCAGTAGATAAATCTTTTTTTTGTTCTAAAAGGATGTTTAACTTTTCTTGACATTTTTTTATATGTTCTTGAGAAGCATCAGTTCTGGTGACTTCTTCATGCATATGGTAAATTTTTAGAGCCAATATAGATAGCCTATCAATCGCCCAGGCAGGACTTTCGGTATTAATAGTAGCATTTTTGTTTATAGAAACCAATCGGTATTTATCTAAAAAATAGCTATCAATGTATTCTACTAAATCTGTTCTATCTTGATTACTTGCATCTATTTTACGCTTTAGAACTAGCGCATCAGAAGGTATTATATTTGGATCTCGGATAATATCTTCATAATGCCATTGAACTGTATCTATCCAATTTTTTCTATATAATAAATGTGAAATATCACTTTTTGGATAGGGGTTTTCAAAAGATTGATAAACATCATCCATTATATGATATTTTTTAATACTCTCTTCAAAAATGGCAAATGCAAATTCACTAAACATAACTAAAACTTTAGACAAAGATACTTTTATTTGTTTTAATTAAATCTGAAGAATAAGACTATAAATGGGATTAATAATAAACTAAATAAAACCATTTCTTTGATATTATGTCTTTTAATACCTTCAATATAATTGGATATAAATACTGATGCTGGGAAAAAAGTTAAAAGTATTGGTGTAATCTCATTTGATGATTTAATAAAAGTAACCGCCAAACCAATAATAAAAAATGCAGTTACCAAACGCATTGTATTTATCCGACCTAAACCAGATTTTGAGAGTTTAATAAATGTAACTACAATAAGAACTAGAGTAATTAGAATATAACTTAAAAGCTTTAAGCTGCTTTCCCATTTTAAAATATAATCCGCAGTAATTCCAATAGAAAATGTATAATGATTTTCTAAAAATTCTAAACGATTAAAAATAGTTAAAACTCCTATTGTGATTATTAAAACGGTTAGAAGCGTAATAATGGGTACAAACCAATTTCTAATATTTTTAGGTTCATATAAGTATATGGTAATCAATACTAATACTATATATAAAAGTGCCCAATCATAGAAAAAACTTGAGATTACAATCCAAAATGTAGCATCAAAAAGTTTAAGCTTGATTAGTTTAAGCGATTTAATACTTAATAAACGTCTTATCGCTAATAATAAAAAAAACGAGCAGAAAATAGCATTATTATCTAACAGTATTTCAGGGAAAAGAACAATTAATAAGGTGAAAAAAAGAATCGTAAATGAATGATTTGCTGTTATTTTATTACGTTTTACAATAAAATTTATAATAAATATATTAAACAGAAGAATTGCTAAAACAAACACTTGTTTCATTAAATCATCTGGATTATAAACAGTTGAAAAGAGCAGAAAAACAGCAATCCAATAGAATACAAATAAGAAAGTAAGTAGTATGATGTAATTAATTGGTTTTGTTTTTCCAAAAATGCTTGAAATCATCTTAGCTTTTTATATTTTTGCAATGTAAATATAATTAAGATGGAAGCATTTTTTAGAGCGATTGAAAATTTATTTGTAAACGGCCTTTTTGCACCCTTAGATGCATTACGATTTATGAAAAGCTGGTGGGCCGCAAATACGCTTAATTGGATTTTTATGATTATTGGTGCTGCAGCCTTTACCTATTGGATGTTACAGTTGAAAAAATACAACGATAACGGAGAAGAAAATAAAGAAGTAACTGCACATTCTTATTTATAAGAATATTAATTACGCTCAGTTATTTTAAATATTTAATAGCTGAGCGTAGTTAATTTTATAAAAGGTCAAAACCTAAATCTTTTCTATAATATATCCCATCAAAATGTAGTTTTGCTATGTTTTCATAGGATTTTTGTAGTGCTTCTTTATAATCATTTCCAAAAGCTGTAACTGCAAGGACACGACCTCCTGAAGTCACCACGTTTTCATTTTGTAATGTAGTTCCCGCATGAAAAACAGTTGCATCTGTGATAGATGAAAACCCTGTAATTTCTTTTCCTTTTTCGTATGCTTCAGGATACCCCCCAGAAACAGCCATCACTGTAGTAGCAGTACGCTCATCTAATTCTAAATCTATCTGATCTAAAGTCTGATTTGCAACTGCTTGAAAGACTTCTAGTAAATCATTTTTTATTCTTGGAATTACTACTTCGGTTTCAGGATCACCTAATCGCACATTATACTCGATAACTTTAGGATCATTATTCACTTTAATCAATCCGATAAAGATGAAACCTTTATACGGCAAATTGTCTTTTTTAAGCCCTTCTACGGTAGGGATAACTACTCTCGTGTGGATTTTGTCCATAAACTCGGTATTCGCAAAAGGAACAGGGGAAATCGCGCCCATTCCACCAGTATTTAAACCAGTGTCGCCTTCACCAATACGTTTGTAATCTTTTGCGGTAGGTAAAACTTTATAATTTTTACCATCAGTTAATACAAAAACACTTAATTCGATACCGTCTAAGAATTCCTCAATTACTACAGTAGTACTCGCATTGCCAAATTTTTCACCAACTAACATGTCTTGTAATTCGGTTTTAGCATCTTGTAAATCTTTTAAAATAACAACACCTTTGCCTGCCGCTAAGCCATCAGCTTTTAAAACATAAGGAGGTTTTAGCTTTTCTAAAAAATGATAACCATCTTCTAGAGTTTCTGAAGTAAAACTTTGGTATGCTGCTGTTGGAATATTATGACGCATCATAAATTCTTTAGCAAAATCTTTACTTCCTTCCAAAGTTGCCGCGGCTTTTTGTGGACCGATGACAGGAATATTTTTTAGAAGCACATCATTCAAGAAAAAATCGTGAACTCCATTAACCAATGGATCTTCAGGTCCTACAATCACCATATCTATCTTTTCAGAAAGAACAGCAGCTTTAATTTTTTCAAAATCATTAACTCCTATGGGTAAGTTAGTGGCAATAGCAGCTGTGCCTGCATTACCAGGGGCAACAAATAATTTTGAAAGTTTAGGACTTTGCTTAAGTTTCCAAGCAAGGGTATGTTCACGACCACCAGCTCCAAGAATAAGAATGTTCATAGTTAATGATTTCCGCAAAAATACCTATTGAAGATGAATTATCTAAGCTTTACTAGAAAAACCTGAAGGTGTTTTATTGAATTTCTATGAGACGGATGATTTTTTTCTAATATGCTTTTTCTTCTCCTGAAATAGCATTTAAAACTGTTTGTACTATAATTTTTATATCTAAAAAAAGAGACCAGTTTTCAACATAGAACACATCAAATTTAATTCTATTTTGAATATCATTATCTGTTTCTATTTCACCGCGATAACCTCTTACTTGCGCAAGCCCTGTAATACCTGGTTTTACAAAATGACGTAGCATATATTTATCTACCTTGTTGGCATATTCGTTCGTATGTTTCACCATGTGGGGTCTTGGACCAACTACAGACATGGTGCCAAAAAAAACGTTATAAAATTGTGGAAGCTCATCAATACTTGTCCTTCGGATAAATTTACCCACTTTGGTAATTCGCATATCATTTTTGATAGTCATTGCAGTATCAGCATCTTCATTTGGAGCCATCGAGCGGAACTTATAACAATAAAATTCTCTATTATCAATACCATTCCGTGTTTGCCTGAAGAAAATAGGTCCTTTAGATTCTAATCTAATGATTATTGCTAGTAGTGGGGTAAGCCAAGAAAGTAAGCCTAATATAACTATAATCGAAAATAAAATATCAAAAACTCTTTTTACAATAGAATTGATTGTATTATGAAGAGGGATATCTCTTAAAGATAGCACTGGAATATAATCATAATACTCAAACTTTAATTTTTTAGCAAATATGTTTTTGTTGTCTGGAATAAATTTGAGTGTTTTTAAATTGTTATCTGCGAAATTTATAAATTCTACTATTTCTTTATTATTTAATTCGGATACAGAACAATAGATTTCATCAATATTATTTTTATAAATAAAATTAAACGTACTTAAAAGATGAAAGTTTTTTTCGTTTGTATTAAATTGTTTAATAAAATGATATCCGTATTCAGCTCTTTCATTAAAAACAGAAATTAATTGATCGGTTTTTTTGTTTTTTCCGATAACTACTACATTTCTAAGGTTCCCTTTTATACGTTGTCTATATTTCATTAACAATATATAATTGAGAAATTTAAAAAAGAATATAGTTATTGAAATAGAGAGAAAGCACTGTGCTAGTACCAACCGGCTTATATTGGGTTGTTTAAAAAAGCCGATGAATGCATATAGAGATAAAAAAAAGAAAACGAATTGTGAAAATAATAGCCTTAATATGTAAGTGACTTTTGCATACCGTGATACTTCATAAAACTCATTTTTAAAAGAAATGATTATCCAAACTATTGAAATATAGGTATGAAAAAGTATTGGTGTTAAAAAATTGATAGGCAAAAAATAAGCAAATAAATTAATAACCAATAGGTCTATTCCACAAGATATTGGAGTTATTAAATTGGAATATCTATATTGTTTGAAGAACATTCTGAATCTTTAATCTTAACAAAGATATTAAAACCTAAGCTTCTCCTTAATAACTAAAAAAATAAACTTTGAATTGCCAATTAAATAACGTTTCCACATTCTTTTTGGTTCTTGAATAAATCTATAAAACCATTCTAAGCCAAATTTTTGCATCCAAAAAGGAGCACGTTTAACTTTTCCAGCGATAACATCGAAACTACCTCCCACACCCATCACAAAGTTAACTTTTTGTAATATCTCTTTGTTTTCGTGAAGAAAGTTTTCTTTTGTAGGAGAACTTATAGCAACAAATAATATATTGGCACCACTTTCAACAATTTCATTGGCTATAAGTTTTTCATCCTTTTTTTTAAAATACCCATTTCTATATCCAGCAATTATGCCTGTTGAATATTTTTCAGAATAGATATTTACAACTTTTTTGACCACTTCTTCATTTGCTCCAAAGAAAAATATTTTATATTTTTTTTGATATGCTAATTCTACAAGATTCATCATAAGATCAATTCCTGCTACTCTTTCTCTTAAAGGCTTACCCAGAATTCTTGATGCCCATACTACTGCTTGACCATCGGCATTGATTAAATCACTTTCGTTAACACTTTTTCTTAACTGTAAGTCGTTTTGCATACTTACAATTTTACCTGCATTTACAACAACATGATGCAGCTGTTCTCCCTTAAAAATTGTATTATCTACTAATTCTAAAGTTTCCTGCATATTTAAATTATGTATGGTAGTATTAAGAATTTTGATACTGTTCATTTTGCGATTAATTTTAAGTATTCATTTTTTAGTAGACCTATCTAAATTTAGATTTTTGTTTTTTCCAAATACTATGAAGCTAAGTGAAAATGTAAAAAGGGTAATTCCTACTTGTCTATTTAATATAGACTCCGTTATCATTCCGCAAAAAATTATTAAAAATAAACTTAGACAAAATAAATTGTCTTTGCTTAAATAAAATATCCCTCCAAGGACAAAAATAAATGCACTAAAACCTATAACGCCAAAATGAATTAACTCTTCAAAATATTGATTATGAGCATTTAATTTGGTTTTGTATATCCAAGTATTTTTTTCTCTATGTTTTTGCATTTCTGATACTCCATCACCTAAGCCAACACCTAAAAAAAAATTACTTTCAATTACTTTACATGCGGATCCCCAATTTTTCTTTCTTGTTATATCTCCTTGTGTAAAAAAATGAGAAGCTCTAAAAAAAAGATTACTTGTATTATCTATTTTAAATGTTTTCACAATAGTAGTTGTAATATACTCACCTTTTAATATTAAGGAGATAAAAACTAAAGCAATTACAGAAACTAAGATGTTATATATTAAAGTATTATAGATTTTTTTAAGATTTCTTAAAAAATAAAGTAAAATCACTATTAAACATATAAACGTTGTCATTTGACTTGAAATCATATAAATATTGAATAAAAAAAACAAACAAAAAAAAGTTTGAACTAGAATACTTTCTTTTTTAAAAATGAAATTAAAAGATACTGCTAGTGATGTACACAGTAAAAGGCCAAAATAAGTAGGATGCATTTGATAAGGCATAAAACTAACATAAAAGTATCTAACATAATTATTTAGAAATGTATCTATTGACTCGTTATTCAAATAAATACTGTAACATGCATTAAAAAATGTAAAAACAGAAACTATAAAAACTCCATAAAGAAATGTATAAAGCATTACTTTAGTATTCAAATGCTCATAATTTACATAAAATATAAAAGGAATTAAGAGTAGTGGGGTTCTTCTTGTTAATAATGAAACACCCTGTAAGATATCAGAACTATAGGTTAAACTTATAAAGTGAAATGAAATAAAAATGAAATAAGGATAAAGGATAAATTTATTAATCTTTGGTAAGATAAGACTGTTCTTGTTTTTAAAATAAAATAAAATAAATGAATAAAACGTTAAACTCGCTATTACTAAACTGTTCAAAAAAGGCGAAAAAAGTAACGATATTGGAATTAATGAAATTAGAACATTAATACACCATATTACTACCTTCCTTTTAGATAATTGATTCATAAACATTTATATATTTTAATATCATCATTTCTTTTGAGTACCTATTCCTTATTAAATCAATATTTTTACGTGCTAAATCATTGTTTTTTTTTAAATTTTTTAAATTAATTAGAATAGTTTCATGAATTGAATATTCATTGTGAATATCAAAAAAATTAGAATCTGGTAAAAAATCTAAGACCTCTCTTAAGGCTAAAATATCGTTACCAATAATTGGCACTCCAATAGAAGCCCCTTCGGCTGCAACAAGGCAAAATCCTTCGAAATATGACGGAATAACTAATATGTCATAGGTGTTGATATTTGCCCAAGGATTAGATACAAAGCCTTTGAAAATTACTCTAAGTTGAGATTCGGAATTCGAAACTAAATTTTTATAATAATCTATTTTCTTTCCATCACCAATTACATCTAATTGAATCTTGCTAAATTCTGAATATTTAGTACTAAAAGATAATAACCCTTTTAAAAGATTATCAAATCCTTTTTGTTCTGTTATTCTACCTATATATAATATTTTTGGAATATTTGATTTTTCTCTATTATTATATTCTTGCGAAGATAATTCTACTCCGTTATAAATCATTATATTATCAATACCATAGCTATCTAAATAAGATTTGACTGTTTTTGAAATGCTAACAGATATTTGTGGTTTTATAAACTTATATAAATAATTTTTATTTATATAAGCACTATGAAAAGTATGAATGTGATTACTTTTTTTATTTAATGCATATTTATAAATAATATCAATTCTGTTATGGGTGTGTATAATTATTTTAGAGTGTTTTTTTTGTATTTTTTGTATTAACTTATAATTTTTGAAAAAAGATTTTTCTCTTTCGCAAAAATTAACTGTTTTTTTTTCTTTCAGCAAATCGCTATAATAGCCTTTTTTTGCAATAAGATAAACATTTTCAAATTTTTTATCTATTCCAGTAATCAAATCGTATACTATTTTTTGACAACCTCCAAAATGCATATGATTAACAATAAACACTAACCCAACACTATTAACCATTAATTTGTTTTTTTTTAAGAATGTCTTTTTTATTCTCCCTAATATAGATTCTAATTAAAAAATAATAGACCATGTACATATAAAATTTAAATATGGGGTAAAGTAAAAATGATACGATGAATAAAAAAATGGCCCCTTTAATATAAAAATTCGATTTTAAATTATTTTTATATAATGTTAATATATCAAGAATAAATAAAAATAAACCTAATAAACCAATTTCAAATAAGAAAACATGTAATTCACTAGAATCTCTTGACATAGGGTTGATTTTATAATTTAAAACACTTAAATTATTAGAAACTCCTTTTTCACCCCAACTTCCAAACCCATTTCCAAAAAAGATATTCACTTTTGGATTTTCTTCATAGTAATTAAGTACTCTTTTAAAGGGTTCAGTTCTAGAATAATAATTGAAAAGTTCTATCCCGCTTTTTCCTTTTTTAAAATTGGCTCTTTTTTGCATAATAAAATAAAAACCTACAAAAGCTAATAAAGCCAGTAAAACAGCAATAATCACGTTTTTTTTTAAATACTTATTCCCATAAGTTACAATTAGTACGGCTAATGTTCCAAAAGATCCATTCAGTATAAAAACGATTATTGTAAATAAAAATAAAATTTTATGCTTTTTTATAAAAGAGATAGCGTCATTTTTAAATAACAAAAAAGTATTAAATGTAAATGCTATTGCAAACCAATTAGGCTCAACAAAAAACCCTCTTAACCTTAATGTTACAGAACTACCTTTGTTATAGTGCTCAAAACCCAAAAAATTTAATTGATAATCAAATAAAAGAACCAAAAAAAATTGTAAAAGGCCTGTAGAAATTAATAAAATATGAAATGAGTAAAGCACTTTTTCATCTATAAATTTTATGTTTTTAGACAAAAAATAGTAAACATTTAAAGCTAAGAAAAAGTAAAAAAATATGAATAAACTACTAAAACCAACTTTAACAATACCATTAATTAAAATATAGATGCCAAAAATTATAAGCCATACATCACTTTTATAAATTTTGACTTTATTTTTAGTTGAAGTTGTTAAAAAATAAATGAAGTTGAAAAGTAAAATAAGTAATATACCTACATGTATTTTAATACCAATATTGATCTTCAATAAAGAGTCTAAAGCAAAGCTTAAATATATAAATGTAACAATAAATCCATATGTCTTTTCTGTAATTTTCATTAATATTTACTTAATTGCATCTAGTAATTTATCTTTAGATAAGTTGACTAAATGCTTATATTTAGAATTAACTTTGTTGTAGTCTATAGATTCTAAATGAGATTTATTTAAACATTCTAAACTTTCTATAAACCTGTCTTCAATTCCTAATCGTTCTAATAAAGTAAGCTGTCTTCTATTCAATTGTTTTTTAGTTACTCTAGTAAAAACAGTGAAGTTTCTTTTAAAAATTAATGAATAAGCATTACCATGAAAAGAGTTTGTGCAAACCATTGTAGCTTTTGCAAATACTCCTAACCATTTTGATGGTGACTCATACAAATAATTTTTATCTGCCTCTTTAATTTCATGACTTCCTAAATTTATCAATGGTAAACCTGTCATCTCTTTAACTTTATTAATGTATGCTCTAACAGGCTTGCTATCCTCTGTTAAATAGGATACTAAATAAGGATATTCGGGTACTAAAGAGAAATCTAAAATTTCACTATAATCTTCTATTAACAATGTAGGATCTACAACAATTTCTGAATGACAAGTATTATCTGTTATTTCAGCCACCTGATCTTGAGCAAAATCTTCCCTTACTAAAATAGTATCAAAACTTGTTAGCAACCGCTTAGCTTCAGTCTTTTCGTTTTTTTTAAAGGCGCTATTACCCATACTTGCAGCATAAGCGACTTTTTTAGCTGTTTTAGGTAAAAAATCTAAAAAGTAACCTGCGTCTAATTTACCATTTGTTAATTGAGCATTCCACACTTGATCGCTACCACTAATAAAAGTATCTGAAGATATTTTAAAAAAAGACATTAAAGAATCAGTATTAAAAAAAATCTTTTTTGTAAGTGGTAAAAAATCTCTCCTAAACTTATAAAAACGGATATTTTTTAAAAATTTATAATACGATTTATTTAATCCTTTTTTTGGCCTATAGGTTTGATAGATAAAATAATTGGGTCTATAATCTATAACCTCTGTATCTATCTCATTATCTTTTAAAAATTTTGCTAAAGCATATGCTTGTAATACGGCTCCATAATTAAGAACATGTTGAAATGTAATTGTATATATTTTTTTCATATTTATTTTATTTCAAAAATATTAGCCTTATTTAAATCTAATACTTTAGTTTCTGTTGTTATACCTGCTCCAGAAAATTTTATTTCTACCCGATCAATATGTTCTGGTTTTAATTTAGACCAACTATTAAGCTTACCCACGTAACCATTTTTTATTTGTAAATAATTTTTAAATTTCCTGTAAGCATTATCAGATTTCCATTTGTTTTTTTTAGACTTATCCTCTAGCAAATGTTTATACTTTTCTTTGGGATAAATGTTCAATACTGTATTAACTTCATTAAACCCCTCCGGGATGGAGTCCACTACAACCCTTATATCTGTGCTGTAATTGTCTGCAAACAAAACCTTTATATCTTTTATTTTAAGAACATTTTGACTTCCATTAATTTTAAAAATATACTCTGTGTTATAGTTTTTTCTTGTCTTTAAAAAATCATAATTTTCTTTAAGATAGCTCGAAAAATAAGAAGTGATTTTTATTGAACCAGACTGCATAACATGCCACGGATCATGAAAATCTTCAAATTCTAAATCTAAATCCGATTTTGCTTCTTTTGTATTCAATTCTAAAACCTTCACATTTTTATACGAATCAACCTTGTTTTTTATTAAATCTATTGTTCCTTGGTTCTCTTTACTTGCGTCAAGTTTAACATTATTAATCAATAAAAAATGAATGTTTGAATGTTCTTTAGCGATATATAATAGTTCTTGAATTTTATCAATAGTAATTTCATCAATTATATTATACTTTGTTACAATATTACTTGGCGTTTTTTGAATTAGTTTCTTAAAATCTTTTTTGCTTGATTTTAACTTTTTTAAGTTTTGAGTAACTCTTGTATCATACCCAAATACTTTACCAATAATAGAATTTTTCTCTGTATTATAATATGTTAGTTCTTCCTCTGCTGTCACATTATATAAAACTCTAGAAGTTTTAGAAAGACTTTGCAACCATAAATCCTTTTTATCATCTGGGAAAATACTATTTAAAAGTTTAACCTTATCAATGGAAAAATTAAAATTAGCTATCGCTTTATTGTTAAAAAACCAAGAATGATCTGAATCAGGAGCTACAATAGTAGTACTTGAAATATCAAGAACAACCAGTTTAGGTTCTTGCTTTTTTAAAACTTGATTTAATATAAAAGGTTCAAAACAAAACCTTCGAGCAGAAGTCCCTAAATGAATAGAAGTAAGCCCTGTTAAACTGTTTAATAACAGAGGATCATATGCTGTGAACAAGTATGAATTGCTCATAAAAACAACATCAAAATCTTGATTTTTAATAGTTTCTAAGTTTATAGCTAGTGTTTCATCTATGTTATGCTTAACAAACCGGGATAAAACAGTATTGGTAAGAAAAAGAAATAGTGCTATAAATGCTACTATTCTAAATAATTTAGAACTGAAAATATATAAAATTTGCTTGTTCATTATTATAGTATCCAAAAATTAATAAAAAGAAAATGATTAAAAAGTATACAGACCATCGTAACACAATGTTTTGGTTAAAAATACCTTGTTTAATGTTAAACTTAATGTTTAATACTTCTACTGTAAATAAAAGAATAATACTTATTAATGCAATTGTTAACTCAGACTCTGCTAAACCATATTCGTATATTTTACCATTAAAGAAGTTTTTAAACTCCAAATGCTTTAAATTAGTTAAAACCTCTATCGCAGAAGAGAAAGAATCTGCTCTAAAAAACACCCAGGCTATTGTTACTAAACTAAATGTTATAAGTATTCTATATAACTTGAAAGAGAATTTTTTAGTGTCCCACCCTAACTTAGCATAGCCTTTTTGTTGTGTTTTATAATATAGTTTTTCGAAAACAATTATTACACCATGCAAAGCACCCCAGATAACAAAAGTTAGTGCTGCACCGTGCCACAGACCACTAATTAAAAACACTAAAAAAAGATTAAGTAACATACGTGTTTCCCCGTATCTGTTACCTCCTAATGGGATGTATAAATAATCTCTAAACCAAGTAGATAATGAAATATGCCATCTTCTCCAAAATTCGGTTATAGATTGTGCTATATATGGATTGTCGAAATTCTTTTTTAAATCGAATCCCATTATCCTTGCAATACCAATAGCGATATCTGTGTATGCCGAAAAGTCGCAATAAATTTGAACTGAAAACAATAGCATAGCAATTATAGATCCAAAACCATCGTTTGCAATTGGGTTATTATATACTTGATCTACTATTACAGCAATTCTATCTGCTATTACTACCTTTTTAAAGAAACCCCAAGCAACAAGCATTAAGCCATCTCGCATTCGGTTATAATTAAAAGATATTTTTCTATCAAACTGAGGTAATAAATTTGTAGTTCTCTCTATTGGTCCAGCCACTAACTGCGGGAAAAAAGACACGAAAAGGGCGTATTTACCAAAATGTTTTGTTGGTTTAATATCACTGCGATAAACATCTACAGTGTAACTTAACGCCTGAAATGTATAAAATGAAATCCCAACTGGTAATAAGTAGTCTAATCTAGGTACATTAATATCCATACCAAGATTTGTAGACAATTTATTAAACAGCTCTAAAGTAAAATTAGCATATTTAAAAAAGAATAAAATAGCTAGATTTGAAGAAAAGCTAATAAAAACCCAAAACTTTTTTTTACTTACAGTTTCAGCCTTTGCAATAAGTAAACTGGTTGCAAAAGTAATTATTGTAGATGTTAATATTAATAATGCATAGTTAGGATTCCAGCTCATATAAAAATAGTAACTAGAAATTAGCAACCAAAACCATTGAACTTTTTTAGGAATTATAAAAAGTATGATAGCTACTATTGGAAAAAACAGTAAAAACTCTAAAGAATTAAATAGCATAAATTATATTTTAAATAACAACAACAACTTCTCTTTTTAATTCTATTCCAAATTCATCAAAAACAGATTCAACAATTCGCTGAGAATAATTATAAATCTCATCGCCAGTGGCATTACCTTTGTTAACTATAATTAATGTTTGGTCTTTATACAAACCTACATTTTCTTCTTTTACATTTAGCCAACCCGCCTCTTTAATTAACCAACCAGCAGATATTTTTACATGAGTATCATTTAAAGGATAAATAATTGCGCTTGGATATGCTACTTTAATTTTAATAGATAGATTAATATCTATAATTGGATTTTTGAAAAAGCTACCAACATTTCCAATAGTCTTAGGGTTTGGTATTTTAGAGTTTCTTTTGTTTATAATTGTTTGTCTTACTTTCTTAAGTGATAAAAAACCTGAATTTTCTAGTAATCTTTTGAGTAATCTATAATCTACACTTACAGCTCTTTTTTTTAAACTTATTTTTAATGTTTTCGTAGCCTTAAAAAAGTCGTAAAATAATTCTTTATAATGTTTTGCATATTTCAAAACAATGTGTCCTTTATAACTTTTAATTATCCTCTTATGTGGCGCTATTTTGAAAAGTTTAAAATCTACAGTAGTTATTATAAGGGTTTTATGTGACTCTTTTTTAAATATACTATATCTATAAGAAAAACAACATTCTTCCTTACTTAAATAAATCTTTTCTTTTGATTTTAAGTCATAAGCAGTGACACCCACAATTACTTCTTCCACTTCGGTACCATAGGCTCCAATATTTTGAACAGGAGCAGCACCAACATTCCCAGGTATTAATGATAAGTTTTCTATTCCGTAATAAGAATTATTAACACAGTACTCTACAAACTTATCCCATTCTAAACCTGATCCTACTCTCAATATTATGAAATCTTTTTCATGTTTTAACTCCTGTATTTCATCAATTTTTGAATGTAAGACTAATCCGGGAAATGGATTTTTAAACAAGACATTACTTCCTCCTCCTAAAATAAAAAAAGGGGTTGTGTCGATATCATTTTTTTTAAAAAAGAGTATTAGTTCTTCTTCGTTTTGAAAAGAAAAAAAACTATTAGATTTTGTATTTATACCAAATGAATTATACTCTTTTAAAGAATAGTTCTTGAAAAATGCCATTTTTATATAATTATTTATTATTTGATAGTGTTTTTACATCTCTAACCAAATAGTACCAGCCCATAAAAAGGCTTTTTGTTTGAATCCAAAATATTTGACGGTATCTTTTCATAAATAAATGAATTATATATGACGATAAAAAAAAAGCCCATAATGACGCCCAAACAGCTCCAATCATGCCAAATTTTATTATCAATATGTAATTAAGCATAATGTTTACAATACCTCCAAAAATACTTTTTATATAAGCTAATTGATGTATTGATTCAATAATCATAATCTGAGCTGCTACAGCTCCCATAGCTACAAAAATCCCTTTGAATGCAAAAATTTTCATTACTTCAATGGCAGGAAAGTATTCTTCACCATACAATACATTAATTATTGATGGAGATAATAACATCACAATTATAGACAATAATAAACTCCCCCATATAATTACATTTGAAAATGCTTGCCTATTTAATTCATATTTTTCTATACTTAACTCTCTTCTTGTTATTAAGGTCGGTGTTATTGACTCTGACAAAACAATAGGGATGAATGATATAATGCCTGTAATCGATACAGCTGCAGAGTACTGACCAACAGCGTATTCATCTATAAAGTGTTTAATCATTATTTGATCCACTTTATTAAAAATAACTATTGCTATTCCCGACAAAACTAACGGGAAAGAATCTTTTATCAATTGTTTCCGCACTATAACATTATTGTTCCATTTAAAAATAGATCCTTCAGATATTATATATAGCAAAATTAATATTGTAGAAAAAAGAAAAACATCAAAAACCCTCAAGATTATAAAATATGTTATAGACAATTTAAAATATATAAGTAAACCACCCATTAACAATACAGTTAAAGCAGTAATTAACTCTGCCCTAATTATTATTTTATTTAAAAATTTACTAATAAAAAAAGCTCTTAAAAATCTAAATATTTGAAAAAAATAACTTGTTCCATAAATTAGAACAAAATACTTTATAATATTCTCATCATCTAACAAAGCAACAACAATAGAAAGTAGAATGTAACCCAGTGTTGCAAAAAATAGACAGATTCTTAGAGAAGTCCCAAGTAATTGTTCTTTTTCTATTTTTTTTTCTGAAAAATCTCTTATTAAAATACTTTGTAAACGAAACTCTGCTAAAGCAGAAAATAATGTAACTAAGCTTATAACATAACTAAATATGCCAAAATCCTTAGGGCCTAAATATCTTGCAATAATAATCCCTAATAATGCTAATTTTAATCCCGAAAATAATTTAGCAAAAACAGCCCATGCCAAATTGAACAAATTTTTCTTATTAAAACTCATTCTTTCATATACTAATATTATTTATAATTATTGGTTTGCTTAATACTTTTCTAAATTTATCCCTATCAAAAAGAAAAAATTCAATTTTAATAGCGGATTCAATTTTAAAGTTATAGGGAGTAATAATATATTTAAACTCATTTATTATTAATAAATTCGGCTTTATTGGTGTAGATATATATTCTTTCCCATTTAAAATATCTTTATATTTTTCTTTATCTAAATATGTTTTTATAGCTAATGAATACCTTTCTATCTCTGAGGATTTAATATTATCATTTAGTCTAATAACCAAATCTTTTTTTTCATCACTTTTTTTTATAAATGCTATTTTTTTTATTGAAACACCATCTATGAAATTTAAATTCACATCTATAACATTACCATAAGTTTTTAAACCATTTTTTAAATGTGTATTATATTCTTTTTCTAATGATGTACATGAACACATTAACAGTAGTAATATAAATATATTCTTCATCTTATCATTATGCTATTTATATACTCCACAAAAATCCAAAATTATTTTATCTTGGGATAATACTAAGGTATTAAACTCTTTATGCGCGACTAAAAATGCAACAATATCTGCTTTTTCAAAAGCTTCTTTATAGTTAGTTATTTTAAAGACTTTATGTTCTGTAATATTTGGCTCGACAATATAGTGTTCTTCATCATTAGCACTTTGTAACACTTTTTGAGCAATGTACTTTGCTGGGGACTCCCTTAAATCATCAATATCAGGTTTAAAGGCTAAACCCATTAAAGCTATGCGAGGCTTGCGATTGTGCTTAAGTTCAAATTCTAACTTTGCTGTTTGTACTTTTTCAGCACACCAAAAAGACTTGTAATTATTAATTTCTCTTGCCGTTCCTATAATTTTAGATTCCATAGGATAATCTGCTACAATAAAATACGGGTCAACTGCTATACAATGTCCTCCTACACCACATCCTGGTTGTAGTATATTCACTCGAGGGTGTTTGTTTGCTAATTCAATAAGTTCCCATACATTAATGTCAGCTTTGTCACAAATCAACGATAACTCATTGGCAAAAGCAATTTGTACATCCCTTGATGAATTCTCTACCAATTTACACATCTCTGCTGTACGTGCATTCGTTTTATGTAAATCTCCTTTAATAAATTGACGGTAAAATGCTAAAGCTTTTTCAGTTGATTTTTCATTTACCCCTCCAATAACTCTATCATTATGTACTAATTCATACATCACATTACCTGGGAGCACACGCTCAGGACAATATGCAATATTTAATTTTTCTTTTAGTTCAGGACGTTCGGAATAAATTAATTCCATCATCTTTTCAGTAGTACCAACAGGAGACGTTGATTCTATAATATACAAATCTTCTTCCTTTAAAAGTGGAATTATCGCTTTCGTTGCAGCTTCAACAAAGGAGATATCGGGTTCGTTTTTAGCCTTAAATGGGGTAGGAACAACTATTAAATAAACATTTGCTTCCACAGGTGTTGTTGCTGCTTTTAAATAGCCCTCATTTACTGCTCTTGCAACTGCTTTATCTAATTCTGGTTCAACGATATGAATTTTTCCTTTGTTAATGGTCTCTACAACACTTGGATTAATATCTACGCCGTGTACGTAAATCTTGTTGTGGGCAATTAAAGCTGCTGTTGGTAAGCCGATATACCCTAAACCAATCATTACAACACTTGGATTTTTACTCATAATTTTATTTTTGAAATAAACTCAACTATTTTTTGGCAAGAAGTACCATCTCCATAAGGGTTATGTAAAGTACTCATTTCTGAATATGCCTCCGCATTATGCAATAAATGGTTAGCTTGGGCAACTATTTTATGTTGATCTGTACCTACTAAAAATACGGTTCCTGCTTCTACAGCCTCTGGTCTTTCGGTAGTATCCCTCATTACCAAAACAGGTTTACCTAAACTAGGCGCTTCTTCTTGTACCCCACCGCTGTCTGTAATAATTAAATACGACTTGCCCATCAACCATACAAATGCAGGATAAGATAATGGTGAAATTAGTTTTATATTGCTAACATTGTCTAAAAGGTCGTAAACGGGCTTTTGTACATTTGGATTTAAATGGACAGGGTATATAATTTCTATGTCATCATTTTCTAATGCTATTTGCTTTAATGCACTGCAAATATTGATAAAACCTCGCCCATGATTTTCTCTTCTGTGACCAGTAACCAAAATTAATTTTTTTGAAGGATTTACAATAGTTTTTAATTTCTCTACCTCAGTATCAGAATATAATTCTGAAGTTACCTTATTAGAACTAAAATGAAGTGCATCAATGACTGTATTACCTGTCACTAAAATATTATCTTCCTTAACATTTTCTTTTATCAAGTTTTGTTTAGAAGTTGTGGTAGGTGCAAAGTGATAATCTGCAACACTTCCTGCAATACTTCTGTTTACTTCTTCTGGAAAAGGTGAACGCTTATTGAAAGTTCTTAATCCTGCTTCTACATGACACACTTTTGCTCCAGAATAAAAAGCAGCAATACTTGCAGCCATTGTAGTAGTAGTATCTCCGTGTACGTATACATAATCTGGCTTAAAGTCCTCTAGTATTGGCTTAAGATTTGTTATAATATCTGCGGTAAGTGTATATAGATTTTGATTAGGTTTCATTAAATCTAAATCGTAATCTGGAGTGATTTCAAAAAACGACAGTACTTGATCTAGCATTTCTCTATGTTGAGCAGTTATACATACTTTTGTCTGAAAATTACTTGAATGCTTTAGAAACTCTTTTACTAAAGGAGCCATTTTAATAGCTTCTGGTCTAGTGCCAAATATAATAAGGTTTTTTTTTGTCATTAATGGGAATTTAATTTACTAAAAGCACACTGTTTAAAGGTCTAATAGCAAAACTACGATAATTATTCTCTCTGACAATTGTTGTAGTTTTATTCAAACCATTTTCTTTTATTATTTCTTTAGCAAACTCATACCATGTCATTGAAATATTATCTGTAAAATGATAAATACCATAGGGTTTATTATTTGAATTAATAAAGTTTAGAATAAATTTAGATAAGGTTGTAGTATTTGTTGGACAACCTATTTGTTCATCAGTAACTTTAAGAGCTTCTCCTTTTTGGGCTTTCTCAAGTATTGTTTTGTAAAAATTTCTTCCATGAATTTTACTATACAACCAAGAAGTTCGAACAATATAATAGTGGTCTAAAATTTCTTGAATAAATTTTTCACCTGCCAATTTCGATTTCCCATATTCATTTATTGGGTTTGGACTGTCATTTACTGTATATGGTTCTTGTTTTTCACCATCAAAAACATAATCTGTCGAAATATGGAATAACATTACATGGTGTTTTTTGCAAGACAAAGCTATATTTCTTACCCCTTCTGCATTTACTTTAAAGGCTAGTTTAGGTGTTTTTTCTGCTTGCTCTACATTTGTATAGGCGGCACAGTTGATACAGTAGTCAAATGCGCCATCCTTAAATACCTTTTGAACAGTTTGTTCGTTAGTGATATCGAGTTGTTTTGCACTTAAAAAAGTGAAATCCCAGACGGGATAGTCCTTATAAATATCTTGAATGCTTAAACCTAATTGTCCAAAGGCTCCTGTCACCACTATTTTTTTCATTCCAATAGGTTTTTAAAGCTTGGCAGTTGTTGGTCTTTTTTCGATAAGATAAATTGCTCTGATGGAAATTCCCAATCTATTTGTAAATCTAAGTCATTATAGAGGATTCCTGTTTCAGATGCTTTATGGTAATAAGCATCACAATTATATTGAAAAACGGTTTGCTCTTCTAAAACTAAAAAACCGTGAGCGAACCCTTTTGGAATAAATAGCATTTTATGATTTTTAGCAGATAATCGTATCTTGAAATGGTTTCCAAAAGTTGGACTCTCCCTACGCACATCTACAACCACATCGAGCACTTCTCCATATGCAACATGCACTAATTTAGATTGTGCAGATGCTCCTCTTTGAAAATGTAATCCCCGCAGCACCCACTGCTTAGAAATGGAATGATTATCTTGCACAAAATTAATTGGTTCTCCAATGGCTTTTTCTAAAGAATCCTTCTTAAAGGCTTCAAAAAAGCTACCGCGTTCATCTTCAAAAATTGTGGGTTCAATGACAAAACACCCTTCTAGATAAGTTTCGGTTATTTTCACCTTATTTATTTTGCTTTAATAAATACTCACCATAGCCACTTTTTAATAAAGGTTGGGCTAATTTATGGAGTTCTTCTATTGAAATATACCCCATTTGAAAAGCAATCTCTTCAATTGCACCTACTTTTAAACCTTGTCGTTCTTCAATTACTTCTACAAATTGTGAAGCTTGCATTAGTGATTGAAAAGTTCCTGTATCTAACCAAGCAGTTCCTGAATCAAGCACACTTACTTGTAGTTGTCTCTTTTTTAAATAGGTCAGATTGATATCTGTGATTTCTAATTCTCCTCTATTGCTAGGTTTTATATTTTTTGCAATGTCAATAACATTATTGTCATAAAAATAAATGCCAGGGACAGCATAATTTGATTTTGGTTGCGCTGGTTTTTCTTCAATTGATATTACTTTGCCATTTGGGTCAAATTCTACCACACCATAGCGTTCAGGATCATTTACGTGATAGGCGTAGATAATACCACCTTTTGGATTTTTATTACTTTTCAGGAGTTTTGAAAAACCTGAACCATAAAAAATATTGTCCCCTAAAATAAGTGCGATACTATCTTTACCAATAAATTTCTCTCCTATTAAAAAAGCTTCTGCAAGTCCATTTGGATCTTTTTGAATTGCATAAGAAAATTCGCAACCCAATTGAGAACCATCTCCTAATAATTTTTGAAATAATGAAGCATCATGTGGTGTTGTAATCAATAAAATTTCTCTAATCCCAGCAGACATTAAAGTAGCTAATGGATAATAAATCATAGGTTTATTATACACGGGCATCAATTGCTTACTTAAGGCAATTGTTAAAGGGTGCAATCGTGTCCCAGAACCCCCAGCTAAAATTATTCCTTTCATTTTTGAATTATTTGGGATAATTTTTATTGATACATTTTTAAATAATACTTTTTATAATCACCTGCAGTAACATTTTTTAGCCATTCTTGATTTTCTAAGAACCAATCAATGGTTTTTGCCAATCCTTCTTCAAAAGTCACGGATGGTTTCCAACCTAATTCTTTATTTATTTTCGATGCATCAATAGCATACCGTAAATCGTGACCAGGTCTATCTTTAACATAGGTGATTAATTTTTCACTTTCCCCTTCGTTTCTCTTTAATTTTTGGTCCATTACTTTACAAAGTAATCTAACTAAATCTATATTTTTCCATTCATTAAACCCACCTATATTGTATGTTTCATGTTTTTTACCTTTATGAAAAACCAAATCTATTGCAGCAGCATGATCTTCAACATATAGCCAATCTCTAGTGTAATTACCATCTCCATAAACTGGTAATGGTTTTTTTTGAATAATATTGTTTATAAATAAGGGAATCAGCTTTTCAGGAAAATGATTAGGACCATAATTATTAGAACAGTTGGTAATTATATAAGGCAAATCATAAGTTTTCCCATAAGCTCTAACAAAATGATCTGAGCTTGCTTTTGAGGCAGAATAAGGCGAATTTGGATCATAAGCAGTATGTTCAGTAAACAAACCTATTTCGTCTAAAGAGCCATACACTTCATCAGTGCTTATATGGTAAAAAAGCTTATTTGTTAGATTATTTTTCCAAGATCCTTTTGCAGCATTTAATAAGTTTACAGTCCCTATTACATTAGTTTTTACAAATGCTAAAGGATCATTAATAGATCTATCTACATGTGATTCTGCTGCGAGATGAATCACACTATCAATTTTATATTTTTCAAAAATAGAAGCTATAAAATTTGCGTCGGTGATATCACCTTTAATAAAATGATAATTAGTAAAGCTTTCAATGTCTTTAAGATTTTCTAGATTTCCAGCATACGTTAAAACATCTAAGTTATAAATACTATAATTAGGATAGTTGGTTACGAATCTGCGTACAACATGAGACCCAATAAAACCCGCCCCACCTGTAATTAAGATATTCATTGTTACTACTTTTTATGATTCTTGAGGTAAGTATTTAATGATAATAATGCTAATATGCCTAATGTAATAATTATTAATAATGAAGGAATAATAAATTTATAACTTTTAAAAACACCTTTTACTTCTACTCCTTTTCTTGGAAAAGCAGAAATTACATTTAAAATACTTGATTTATTTGCTTTTTCTTCATTAAGCTCAACCAAACTCGTTTTTAGTTCTTCCATTTTATTAATTAATGAAAGCTCCTTATTTTCCTTATTGCCATTTTCTCCCAAGCTTATATTGGTGCCTTGCATAGGTTTATCTGCTTCTTTGAGCATGACTCTTTTATACAATAATTGTAATGAATCGATCTCTATAATTTGCTTGGTGTAAATACTATCTTGTAGCTTTATATTGATATCACTAATATCTTTTTGCAGATTAAAATAGTCATTCCGTGAAATAGAGTTGATAATAGAAGGCTGAATTTTTTTTGCTATACTATTATCTGTTGCAATTACTGATATGGTATGAAATCGAGCATCAAAAGAGTTAAAATTCTTAAGATAGGCTTCCATATCAATCGCTTTTTGTGTAGTTGTATCTAAACTTCGTACAAACTTATCGAATAATTGCACTTTCTGATTTTCATCAGAATAGGATTCAACGTTAAACTCTTTTATTGAAAATGCTTCTTTAGTTGAAATATCTAAGGCTTCTGCTAAAGCAGTAGAATCTTCTGCTTCTGCTAATTCATTATAAAAATTAACATTATTATATAACTGTTGAACACTATTAAAATTGGGTTCTACCACCATAGTAGAAATAAACTCAGGCTGTTTAGTCTTATCGATATAGATTCCTATCGCTAATCCAACAACCCCAGCTATCACAAATTTTAAAAAGTGTTTTTGTATGAAAAATAAAAAGAGTATAATAATACCAAAAATACCTTTAAAAATACTTCCTATAAAAAGAAAGAATTTTTTGAAAGCATTACCAATTAATTGGAATAATTGTCCTAAATCTACTTCTTCTGAAGGCGATGATGATGATTGTGGTTTTTGGTCGCTCATTGATGATTATGAATTATTAAATAGTTGTTCTAATATTTTACCTGTGATTAAATAAGTGGGTTTTACGCCTGTAGTTCCTAAGCCTCCTGAAGCCAGAGTACTACCTGTTTCTAGTGGATTATCTGATGCATAATAAGCATAACGTACTTTTACATCTTCTCGAATGCTTTTACGAATTTTTGTAGCTGATTGTATAGCTTTTTGATAATGTACCCCTTCCATTTCTAATCCAATGACATTCCAAGTTGAGGCATGAAAAAACTTTAAAATATCTTTATTTTGTAATGATGTTCCTAAGACGGTTATCATAGCACCTTCTAAAACTTTTAAATCATTACCTTCAAAATCTGCCGAACAAAGCTCGTTTTTAAATGGATAATTATCAGCAGTGCCTTCAAAAATATGCGAAGTAGGGATCATTAAATCTCCTTTTCCACCTTCTAAAATACCTGCTTTTCCCATAATTGAGATTGATTCAACATTTAAAAATACCTCTTGATTTTTTTTAATTTTATAAGGCTTTAAGAGTTCGTCAATAGTTTCATATGCTTGCTCACCAAAAGCATAATCCATTACAAATATAATAGGTTTTTTCTCGTTAATAAGGTCTTTTGCAAAACTGTAAGAACAAAACTCTTCAGATAATTTTGCAGTATCAAAAATTTGAACATTAATATTAGTCCCAGAAGTATCGTCAATAGCGATCATTCCATTTTTATTGGCAACAGCAATCACTTTATTTCTTAATGCTGAATTTTCTGAAGAACTTAATTTTTCATAAATATCTAATGAATCGGTATTTGGGAATTCTTTTGACAAAGCTTTCCTTGCAAATAACGAATTCATAACGCTATGCATATTTGCACTTATAATATGAATAGGTCTTTCAAGTAAGCCAGCGGTTTTAAGAGTTTCTTTAATAGAATTAGCCCATCTTTCTCCATGAATATGATGCCCTAAACGTTCCCTTAATAAGGGTGTAAATGTTATTGCTCTTTTACTTCCAGTTTGCTCTTCTTCAATAGCTAGTTTACCAAGCCAATAAACTATATGCAAGAACCTATCAGGATTCTTTTTTGTGGCAAATTTCTCATAAATTTCTACTATTTCAGCAAATGACCTTCCTAAAACATTTGCCGTATGTATCATCGCAATTTCTCGCTCTGATTGATTGAGTTTTGTTTTCTTTATAACTGCTTCTAATTTGTCCCAATCACGAATTGTTTTTTCTGTATCTTCAATTAATACACGTTTAGAAATTTTATATGATTCAATAAAAAGAAAAGTAAGGTGTGTTAGAATATCATAGATATCAGAGCGTCCTCTTGTAATCTCGATATTCATTTGTTCGTCATCTATTCGATAACAATTACGACGTCTTTTCGGTGGAACAATTGCTTTAAAATGCGATTTTCTAAAGCCTTCATCAGAAGTTAAATTTATATAACGGCATTGCTCTATTCCTTCAGGTAATCGTTCTAGAACATAAATTAAACCATTAAGTTCTGCTTTCTCTTCGGCAATGGTTCCGTAAATTTCTGGTCTTAATTGTAGTAGTGCATTTCTTAACGTTTCTCCTGAAACACCCATAGGTTTATAAAACCCACGATTGAACAAATGACGCATGGTTATATACAACCTTTCAATGGCATTTGTAGATTCTTGAGCCCTTGTTGTATTCGTTGTTTTACTCATAAAAAATTCTTGTAAAATTACATTAAATTTTTCGGTTTTCTATTTTTTGAATTGAGGGGAGATTTTTATCTATTACTATTTTTTAAAATTACTTAATTGATTTGCAACTTTTCTATCATTTGATAAGCGTTGTACTTTATTTTGACCACCAAGCTTTCCAATTGAATCCATATAATTATGAAAACCACCCTTTTTAATAGTAGTTATTTTTAATGATTGAAGTATTTTTCCATCAATTAAATCAAAATAATAACTGTTTTGCTCTTGTAAAGTGGTGTCTAAAATTTGAATGAATTTAGACATATCTGTAGGTTCTTTTTCAAATTCAACAAACCATTCATGGTAAGGGAGTTCGTTTACTAATGGGGTTATTAGTGGAGCTACTGTAAACTCATTAACACGGGCATCTGTAGCCGATATTGCTTTTTCCATTGCCGATTCAACTTCTTTACCAATAACATGTTCTCCAAATGCAGATATAAAATGTTTAATTCTTCCTGATACAATAATTTTAAACGGATTTAATGAAATAAACTGAACGGTATCTCCAAGATTATACCCCCAAAGACCTGCGTTTGTAGAAATAATCATTACATAATTTACACCAATTTCAACATCTTTTATGGTGATACGTTTTGCATCTTTTTCAAAAAAATCACCTGATCTTATAAACTCATAGAATATGCCTGAGTTGAGCAATAATAACATTCCTTTTTCCTGTTGCGAATTTTGATATGCAAAAAACCCTTCGCTAGCAGGGAAAAGCTCAATACTATCAACTCTTCGGCCTATTAAATTTTCAAATTTAGCTCTATATGGTTCATAGTTTACTCCGCCGTAAATAAATAGATTAAAATTTTTAAATAAGTCTCCTACTTTCTTTTGGCTAACGCTATTTAATTTTTCAAAATACATTTGAACCCAAGAAGGGATTCCCGCAATAACGGTCATATCTTCATTAATAGTTTCTTCAACAATTGTATTCACTTTTGTATCCCAATCTTCAATACAATTTGTTTCCCAACTCGGGAGTCTATTTTTTTGGAGATAATTAGGGACATAATGGGCAGAAATTCCTGAAAGCCTACCTAGTTTAATGCCATTTTTTTCATGTAACTCAGGACTCCCTTGTAAAAAAATCATTTTACCAGTAACAAAATCAGAATTTCCAGTTTCATCAATATAATTTAGAATGGCATTTCGAGAAGCTTCTACTTGGTTTTTTATTGATTCGTCAGTTATTGGAATGTATTTTGCTCCAGATGTTGTTCCAGATGTTTTAGCAAAATAAATGGGTTTTCCTGGCCATAAAATATCAGGATTACCCTCAACAACTTTTTCAATATAACCTTTTAATTCTTCATAATCTCGAACAGGAACATTTTGTACAAAATCTGAATGAGTTTGTATGTTCTTAAAATTATGGTCTTTACCAAATTCGGTATATTGGGCTTTTTCTATTAGATTTTTAAAAAGTCTTTCTTGAGTAGTAAAAGGATTTTCTACCCATTTTCGGGTTCTTTTTGCAACTCTTTTTGCAAATATCTTAGCAGCTAACGATTTTAAGGACATACTACTAGCTATTTAAAATCGATATAATTTTTTGGATTTACAGGATTTCCATTATTCCATAATTCAAAATGCAAATGGGGTCCTGTTGTAAGTTCTCCTGTATTTCCAACAGATGCAATGACTTCTCCCGATTTAACTAAATCTCCTTGACCTTTGTTTAGTGAACCATTGTGTTTATAAACTGATAACAATCCGTCTTTATGGTCTATAATAATTACATAACCGGTTTCTGAAGTCCATTCTGAAAAAATTACTATACCATCAGCAACAGCTTTAACAGGAGTTCCTTTTGTTGCAACAACATCAATAGCAAAGTGTTTTTTATCTGTATCATAATCCTGAGAAATACTACCGTTTATAGGTGGAAATAATATTAAATTTACGCTTTTGGTATTTCGCTCAAATAAGTTGTATTTATCTTCAAGTTCAACTTGTGCTCTAAGTACAGAATCTTCTTTTATAGGCGTTAAATCTATAGTTGATGGGTCAAGTTTAAATTGTTCAAATAAGGAATCTCTGTTTATTTTATTATTAGTAATATCTCCATTTAAAACTTTTCTGATATTATCTAAATACTTATTGGTATAATTTAATACAGTTACCAGAGAATCAGTCTTATAGGTAAGTTCTGTTGCTTGTCTTTTAAGTTTTGTTGATGAATAGCCGGGAATATATTCTCGTAAAGGAGTAAAAGCGATAAGTAATGTAGTAAATGCTATTAAACATATAATACATAAAGAGCCAGTTATGAAAACATTTAAACGACTAAGTTTAAATGAGATTTTTTCTTCAAAAGTACTTTCATTAAGAATCACTAAGCGATATTTATGCAGTAGTTTTCGCTTTATTTCTTTTCTTTTTTTTGTTTTCTTAACCATGGCTTCACAAATATAAGCTTAGAATTGTATTTAGTTGTAATAGAATTAAAATTTCTAATACATACTAAAATACGAAACACAGTTTGTATACGTTTATAAGTTACATTACAGATTTATTTTAATAAAAATTTAAAGCTAATGTAAATATTAACAGTAGTGTAATACTTTTTTAGTAAATTTGTGTTTTAAAAATTAAAATTATGATAGCTTCAAATATATTTTTAGGAATGGTAGGGCCATGGCAAATAGCTGTAGTTGTAGTTCTTATACTTTTACTTTTCGGAGGGAAAAAAATTCCTGAATTAATGCGAGGACTTGGCAGTGGTATTAAAGAGTTTAAAGATGCTTCTAAGGAAGAGGATGCTACTGAGAAGTTAGAAGAAAAAAAATAAATAATTTTATTTTAAAAAAACCCTCGATAGCATCGAGGGTTTTTTTATATAAGAACTTTTTCTTGTTTTTAATTAAGTTATGCTGTCCAAAAAAGTTTAAAAAAGCATATTTACAACAGTTTTTGCTTGACTTCACAACAAATAAGTAATATAATCTTTTTATATCTGTTAATTTTGTTTTTATAATTACGCTGTGATTTTATCTTGAAGTAATTATAAAGTTTAAACCGTTAACCGCCAAATATTAAAGTTTGCTTGTTACATTTAATTCATTAGTTTCTTTTAATTTTTTTAAAATGAAATATTTCTTTGTATTCATAAGCTTTCTTTTTGCTTTTAATTTAAAAGCACAAAAAGGGCCATCAAATACTACAGAAACTAAGTCTAAAAAGGATGAAGTATCTACTATTTCTGTAAAACCAATTTCTATTGATGATGTTACAATAGAAATGCTAAATTCAATTCGTGAAGAAAATGATAAAGAGTCTAGTGCTCAAAAATCAAATGATTCTAAATTAATTGAAAGAGCAAACACCTTTTTTAATAAAATGTGGTATGCTGAAGCTGCTGAATTATATGAGCTAGCACTTAAAGATAAACGTAACTATTCATTTGAAAACTTAAGCAAAGTAGCAGATTCTTACTACTTCATTTCAAATATGAAAAAAGCTTATGTGTGGTATGATATTCTTTATACAAATTATAAAGATGAAATGACCGCTGATAATTACTTTAAATATGCACATACTTTAAAAGGAGCTAGCAAATATAGTAAGGCGAAAAGATTAATGCGTATTTATAATAAGATTGAAAACAATGAAAGTATTGACATTGATACAAATACAGAAACTCATAACGAAGTTGTTCTAGATAATATAATTAAGGAAGATGATAAATTTATAGTTAAGAATCTTACTGTAAATTCTGAGTACTCTGACTTTTCTCCAATGTTTTATGAAACAAATAAAATTGTTTACTCATCAGCAAAAGATACTTCAGTATTTAGTACAAAAAAATACAAATGGACCAATCAGCCATTTTTAGATCTTTATGTTTCTAAAATAAATGATGAATCTTCAGATTTAAAGAGTTCAATTAAGTTTTCAAAACAAATTAATTCAAAATATCATGAAGCTTCTGTAGCCTTTTCCTCAGATAATAAAACCATGTATTTTACAAGAAATAATTATGGGAAAAAGTTAAAACGAGATAAGAATGGAATAAATAATTTAAAAATATATACTTCAAAAAAAGTTGATAATAAATGGACAGAGCCAATCGAATTGCCGTTTAATAGTGATGCCTATTCAACAGGACATCCAGCGTTAAGTAGTGATGGTAAATTGCTGTATTTTGTATCAGATATGCCTGGAACCATTGGAGAGACTGATATTTTTGTTGTAGATGTTTTAGAAAATGGTGCATTTTCTTCTCCACGAAATTTAGGACCAGAGATTAATACTGATAAAAAAGAAATGTTTCCTTTTTTAACAGATAATAAATTATATTTTTCTTCAAATGGTCATGTTGGTCTTGGTGGTCTAGATATTTATGAAGCAACGTATACAAAAGATGGTTTTAAAGAAGTAAAAAATGTAGGTAAGCCAGTTAATAGCAATAAAGACGATTTTTCTTTTATTATTAAAGAAGAAACTCAAAAAGGTTATTTTGCATCAAATCGTTTTGGAGGAAAAGGAGATGACGATATATATTCTTTTGAACGCATAGGTATAGAAGAAATTAATACTTCAGCAATTTCTGGGGTTGTAACTGAATTGATTACTGGCGATTTTATGCCAAAAGCAATGGTTAAGCTTTTAGATGAGAATAAAATCAAATTAAAAGAAATTGAAACCGCTGATGATGGAAGTTTTGTTTTTGAAGATTTAGTGGGGGACAAAAAATATACAATACATACAACTAAAAATGAGTATGTTGATGATACACAAGATGTAAAAACTTTAACAAAAGAAACAGCTACTTTAGATGTCGCTCTTAAAAAGTTAGAAGAGCTTATTACAATTGAAAATGGTATAAAAAAGCTAAAGAGAAATAAAATATATTTTGATTTTGATAAATTTACAATACGTAAAGATGAAGCTCAAGAATTAGACAAGCTTGTTGAGGTGATGAAAGAATATCCTGAAATGGTTATAAAAATTGAGTCACATACAGATAGTAGAGGCTCAAAATCATATAATAGGTATTTATCAGACAAACGCGCTAAATCTTCAAGAGATTATATCATTTCAAAAGGGATTAATGCAAACAGAATTGAAAGTGCTATTGGTTATGGGGAAGATAAATTACTTAATGAGTGTGATGGAAGTGTAAGATGCACAAAAGAGCAATATGAGCTTAACAGACGTTCAGAGTTTATAATAGTAAAAATGTAAACAGTTTATAATTATAAATAAAAAAACCCAAGCATTAAGCTTGGGTTTTTTTTATCAGAAAGCATTCTATTAAAAGTTTGCCTTTAATAATTCTCTATTCATTCGGGCAATGTTTTCTAATGAAATACCTTTTGGGCATTCTACTTCACAAGCACCAGTATTTGTACAATTACCAAACCCTTCTAAATCCATTTGTGCAACCATGTTTTTAACACGATCTACAGCTTCAACACGACCTTGTGGCAATAAGGCATATTGAGATACTTTTGCGCCAACAAAAAGCATTGCAGAAGAGTTTTTACAACTAGCCACACAAGCTCCACAACCAATACAAGTTGCTGCATCCATAGCTTCATCAGCAGCATGCTTAGAGATAGGAATATTGTTAGCATCTTGAGTATTTCCAGAAGTATTTACAGAGATATATCCGCCTGCATGTTGAATACGATCAAAAGAACTTCTATCTACAACTAAATCTTTTATAACAGGAAATGCTTTTGCTCTAAATGGTTCAATAGTTATCGTATCTCCATCCTTAAACATACGCATATGTAATTGACAGGTAGTAACACCTCTATCAGGGCCATGAGCTTCTCCATTTATATACATAGAACACATTCCGCAGATACCTTCACGACAATCGTGATCAAATGCGACAGGTTCTTGCCCCGTATTTATTAATTGTTCGTTTAAAACATCCATCATCTCTAAAAAAGACATGTGTTCAGATATTTCTGTTACTTTATAATCGACCATTGAACCCTTATCTTTAGGGCTTTTTTGTCTCCAAATTTTTAATGTCAGATTCATATTTTCTAGCTTTTGATTGTTAGTTGTTCGTTGTTGGCTTTAAAAAATAAACCAGCAACTAGCAACCATCAACTACTTGTAACTTCTTTGTTTTAACTCTATCTCTTTAAACTCTAATTCTTCTTTATGTAAAATAGCATCTGCGGGCTCACCAGTGTATTCCCAAGCCGAAACAAATGCAAAATCTTTATCATTTCGCTTCGCTTCTCCTTTTTGTTCACCATCAAGTTCAACAGACTCTTCTCTAAAGTGACCACCACAAGATTCTTCACGAGCTAAAGCATCTTTTGCAAAAAGTTCACCTAATTCTAAAAAGTCTGCAACACGACCTGCTTTCTCTAATTCTGGATTCATTTCGTTAGATGTTCCAGGTACACTTACATTTTTATAAAAATCTTCACGTAAAGCTTTAATTTCTGCCATAGCTTCTTTTAAACCTTCGGCATTACGAGACATTCCACATTTGTCCCACATGATCTTACCTAATTTTTTATGGTAATGATCAACAGAATGGTGCCCTTTATTATTTAAAAAGAAATTGATTTTATCTGTTACTGCCTTTTCTGCCTCATCAAACTCAGGAGTATTAGTAGGAATTTTTCCAGTTCTAATCTCGTGTGAAAGGTAATCTCCAATTGTATAAGGAAGTACAAAATAGCCATCAGCTAAACCTTGCATTAAGGCAGAAGCACCTAGTCTATTTGCACCGTGATCAGAGAAATTAGCTTCACCAATACAATATAGACCTTCAACAGTAGTCATCAAATTATAATCTACCCAAACACCACCCATAGTATAATGTACCGCTGGGTAAATCATCATTGGTGTTTTGTATGGATCTTGATCTACAATTTTCTCATACATCTGAAATAAGTTACCGTATTTAGCTTCAACGATTGCCTTACCTAAATCGTAAATTTTTTCTTTTGATGGATTGTCAATATTGTGAATTTTTGCTTGCTCTTTACCATAGCGTTGTATTGCCGAAGCAAAATCTAAATAAACAGCTTCACCTGTTGCATTTACTCCATATCCGGCATCACAACGTTCTTTTGCTGCTCTTGATGCAACATCACGAGGCACTAAGTTTCCGAATGCAGGGTAACGGCGTTCTAAGTAATAATCTCTTTCATCTTCAGACAAATCGGTCGGCTTTTTCTTACCTTCTCGAATTGCCATAACATCATCGATGTTTTTTGGCACCCAAATACGACCATCATTACGCAAAGATTCTGACATCAATGTTAATTTAGATTGATAGTCTCCAGAACGAGGAATACAAGTTGGGTGAATTTGAGTATAGCAAGGATTTGCAAAAAATGCTCCTTTTTTATGAATTTTCCATGCTGCAGTGGCGTTAGAGCCCATTGCATTAGTTGATAAGAAATATACGTTACCATAACCACCTGAAGCAATAACAACAGCGTGTGCAGAGTGACGTTCTATTTCGCCAGTAACTAGGTTTCGAGCAATAATCCCACGAGCTTTACCATTTACTTTAACTACATCTAACATTTCATGGCGATTGAACGGAGTAATTTTACCACGTGCAATTTGCCTGTTCATTGCAGAATAAGCTCCTAATAATAACTGTTGTCCAGTTTGTCCTTTTGCATAAAAAGTACGAGAAACTAAAACACCACCAAAAGAGCGGTTGTCTAAAAGACCACCATAGTCACGAGCAAAAGGTACGCCTTGTGCAACGCATTGGTCGATAATATTTGTAGATACTTCTGCTAAACGATACACATTAGCTTCTCTTGAACGGTAGTCACCACCTTTTACAGTGTCATAAAATAAACGATAGGTAGAATCTCCATCTCCTTGATAGTTTTTAGCGGCATTAATACCACCTTGAGCTGCAATAGAGTGTGCTCTTCGTGGAGAATCTTGGTAGCAAAATGTTTTTACATTATACCCTAATTCTGCTAAAGTAGCGGCAGCAGAACCACCAGCTAAACCAGTTCCAACAACTATAACATCTATATTACGCTTGTTTGCAGGGTTAACTAAATCAATATGGTTTTTATAATCGATCCATTTATCCTTTAATGGACCTTTTGGTACTTTTGAGTCTAATACAGACATAAGTATATAATATTAATGGTTAAAATGATGATAAAGAGCAATTACTATAAATCCTAATGGAATTAATATAGCATAGGCCTTACCAATATTTTGCATAACTTTTTTTCTTCCTACAGGTGCTCCAACAGATTGGAATGCCGAATTGAATCCGTGCATAAGATGGAGCGATAAAAACACAAATGCTACTATATAGGCTCCAACTCGTAAAGGGCTGATAAATTTGTGCGTAAGTTCTTCATAATAACGGAAACTTTCGCCATCTGCTAATAAACCAGACATATCACCTTGAATATATTTTGTATTGATTTCTGGTAACCAAAAATCAATAAAGTGAAGGACTAAAAATGCTAAAATAGCTAAGCCACTGTAAATCATATTTCTACTCATCCAAGAAGAGTTAGCGGCGCCGTTGTTTTTTGCATATTTTACAACTCTAGCATTTCTATTTCTAATTTCTAAGATAAAGCCCATCACAAAATGATAAATTACTCCAAAAATTAAAACAGGTTGCAATAGGTATTGTACGACCCAAAACGTACCCATAAAATGAGATGCCTCATTAAATGCATTTGGACTAAAAACCGATAAAATATTAATTGCAAAATGCTGAAGAAGAAAAAACATTAAAAAGAAAGCAGAAAGCGCCATCGCATACTTCCTACCAATCGAAGATTTAAAAAATCCACTCATTAGTTGTTTATTTTATTTACAAATTTACTGCACAGACTAGTTATTAACAAACTTTAATGCGTATTAGTATGCTTATTTAGAATCAAAATAAGTAATTTAAATTTGAAGATTAATTTTTAAGTTTTTATCTTTTAAAAAGATAAGAAAAATTGAATAGGATAACTCTATTTTTTGAATAGCCTATTTAAATAAAACTGGTTAAAAGTATTTTTTACTCTAAATCTTTTAATTGAATTGATAATGCTTTTGTGGAGAGTTGAACTTCTATAAATGACAGAATTAATGAGGTCATTAAAGCTAAAAGGCTAATCCCAAAAACAAGATTAGCAAAAAAGTCTAGCTGAACATAAATTAAAAACATGGTAATTACAGCTAAAAGAAAACTTAAAATTGCAACTGCCTGCATATTTTTTATAATGGATAGACGTTTTCTAAGTTTTTTTACTTGCAAATTTATAGATGGAGATTCAGTTTCTTGATATTTTTGGTGTAATTGCCTAATTAAAGCTGCAATAGCTAAATATCGGGCATTATAAGCGAGCATTGTTAATGAAATTGCCGGAAATAAAAGTGCAGGGATACTTAGTGTTAACTCCATAATTTTATTAATCTGTTGCTACTCCAAAATACAACCATTCTACATTTTCTTGATATGGATTGCATTGCGAATGTAATTCACCTGGCTCAATAGTGATACAATCACCAGGTGTTGCTATAACTTTTTTATTGTTTATTATAAACTCTGCTTTACCTTTTTGTATATAAAATACTTCAAACATTGTTTCGTGCTTATGTATTTCTACAAATTGACCTGGAGTAAAAATAGCACTACCAAACATCATTATTTTTGGAATATCCCCCGAATTTATAAACACTTTTTTTTTAATATCAGCATTATGTGATACGCCAACTTCTGGAAGTGTTTGAGTTTTTACAATTTTCATGATATTTTGCTAAGAATAGCTTTTTATTCTATACTAAAAGTTGTCTTTTCAGTTACATTATTGCCATCTAATCGAACCTCATAAGTGCCTTTTGGCAAGTACGTTTTACCATCATTAGCTTCTTTTAACTCTGATTTAATCTTTTTTAAATAAGCTGCTTTTCCGGCTTTTGAAAATGCTAAATCATACGAGAGAACATTAAAACCTTTTTCAGCTTCAACAGTAGTTGCACTTACTAAAATGCCATTTTCTGTAGTTACGGTTACATTATAAATTCCTGGTTTTGTAGTATAAAAAGAGAGATTAAGCCCCGGAGTTTGTGGTTTACCCCAAGCTCCCCAAGAACTGCCCCATCTGGTTGAAAATCGTATTTTTTCTGGTTGAAAAATGTACAGTTCTTTTGCCAGCATTTCTGCATTCATTTGTTGTAGTTGAGTAATATTAGTTTTGTAGATACTACGACCATGTGTGCCAACTAATAAATCTTTTGCTTCGGGTTGTATCACTACATCATGTACTGCTACATTTGGGATGCCATTTTGAAAAACTTCCCATGAATTCCCTTGATTGAAAGAAACATACAATCCATTATCAGTTCCAACAAACAATAAATTTTCATTACTTGGATCTTCTGAAATTACATTCACTGGAGAATTTGGAATTGAACTTGCAATATTTTTCCATGTTTTTCCATAGTCTTCGCTAACGTATACATATGGCGTAAAATCATCACTTCTATAACCGTTTAAGGTTGCATAAACTCTTTCTTTTTTGTGTTTTGATGCTACAACACGTGTTACCCATAAATCATTAGGTAAAGTAGTAGAAATAGTTTGCCAACTACCACCTCCATCTTGAGTTATTTGAACTAAACCATCATCACTACCCGTGTAAATTAGTCCAAATTTAAATGGAGATTCAGCTATTGTAGTTAAGGTACCATAGGCTACATTTCCTTCTTTTCCGCCTTTTGTTAAATCAGATGAAATTGTTTCCCAATCATCGCCTTTATTTAAAGAACGATGTAATTTATTTCCTCCTAAATAAAGAATATCTTGATTATGTGATGATAAAAGTATTGGAGTCTGCCAATTAAAACGATAAGGCGTCTCCCCTAATTCGTGTTTTGGTTGAATATAAGTTTGTTTGTTATTGACAAGATCTAATCTATAATAATTTCCAAACTGATATCCAGTGTAAACAATATTTGAATTCCTATTATCTATTTGTACTTGCATCCCGTCGCCACCCATAATTGATTTCCAAGGATACTCACCACTTTGATGCCAATCGGTACTTTCTTGGGCATTATTTGCTCCTTTCCAAACGCCATTGTCTTGCAATCCACCATAAACATTATAAGGTTTTTCATTATCTACATTGATATAATAAAATTGACCAACCGCAGGAGAATTATTTTTAATCCAATTGGCTCCATCATCATAAGAAATGTTTACACCTCCGTCGTTTCCATTAACCAAATGTCCTGGCATTTTTGGATCTATCCATAAAGCATGATGATCGGCGTGCACATTATCACCATTAATTGAAGTATATGTTTTTCCTCCATCGTTAGATTTTATGATTGGCACACCTGCTAAATATATTTTATCCACATTACTTGGATCAACATTTATTTGGGCAAAATAATAGCCATAACTATAAAAAAGGTCATCAATATAGTTTTCATTTTGCTTATTCCATGTTTTTCCGCCGTCATTACTGCGGTAGACTTCGGCACCAATAACTGGCGTGTCAAATAACATCGAATTGGCATCTTCTAAATATTTGGAAAGATCTTCAGGCTTGACAGAACCACTCCGAACTAATTGTTTTACATTATCTGCTCGGTATTTTTCTTGAAACCCATTTGTCTTTAAAAATGCATTTAATTTTTTATCTTCTACTTTGAGAAATTGATCAACAGACATTTTTTTAAAATCATCTTTTGACAATCCTTCATTTTTTTTGTCTTGTGTTTCATTTTTAGGTCTTCTAAATTGACTATCATGAACAGCATACACAATATTATCATCATAAACAGCTAAACCAATTCTACCAACTTCTTCTCCAATAGGAAAACCACTTTCAGAGGTTGACACTTTAATCCATGTTGAACCGCCATCAGTACTTTTATAAATTCCAGATCCTGAACCGTTGCCGATAAAATCCCATGCTTTCCTGTCTTTTTCCCATGAAGCAGCGTACATAATATTAAAATTAGTAGGGCTTTTAGCCACATCAATAATACCAGAAGTAGCGTTGATATATAAGGTTTTTTTCCATGTTTTACCTCCATCTGTAGTTTTATAAACTCCTCTGTTTTCGTTTGTCGAATACAAATGACCAGTAACACCAACAATAATTTCTTCAGGGTTATTCGGGTTGATGAGAATTCTACCAATGTGGTGAGAATCTGTTAAACCCATATTTTTCCATGTTTTACCTTTATCAGTAGATTTTAAAATACCTATACCAGCATACGAAGATCGAGACGAATTATTTTCTCCTGTTCCTACCCATAGTATCCCATTTTTCCAATCAACAGCAATATCTCCAACATTTTGGGTTTGAGCGTTATCTAAAACAGGAGTAAATGTTGTACCATTATTATTTGTATACCAAAGACCACCAGAAGCATAACCTACATAAAACTCTGTTGAATTTTCAGGATTTACATCAACATCAACAACGCGACCACTCATAACAGTTGGCCCTATGTTTTTAAATGGGATATTTTTAACAATGGAGTTATTTGTCAATTTTTCTTTTTGTTGAAGTGAAGATTCAACTATTTCAGATGATGTTGGAATAATTTGAGCAAAAGAAAATGTTGCACTAAAGAATAAAATATATAAGTATGGTTTGTACATGATGGTTAAATTGAAATTAGTTCTGGGAAAGTTAATAAAACTATAGTTAAAATCAATTAATCTTAAAAAAAGTGACTTGATAACGTAGCTATTTCTTATTAGGTCTCTGTATTAATTGTTATTTTTGGAAAATTAAGGAATAATCCAAAATCGGCGACTCATATTTGAGTAAAATTACAAGGATATAGATTCGCTAATTTTAGTATCACAGCAAAATAAAAATAAAATATGAAATACGATTTAATAAGTAATAGCTTATTTATAAAGAACAGGGAAAAGTTTATGGCAAGAATGCAACCAAAAAGCATAGCTGTATTTAATTCTAATGATATTTATCCTATTGGTGCAGATAGCACAATGTCTTTTGAACAACATCGAGATATATTTTATTTGTCAGGAGCAGATCAAGAAGAAACAATTTTAGTTTTATTTCCAGATGCAATAGATAAGATGCATAAAGAAGTTCTTTTTGTTCGTGAAACTAACGATCACATTGCGGTTTGGGAAGGAGAAAAACTGACAAAAGAAAAAGCAACTGAAGTTTCTGGAATTCAGACTATTTATTGGTTGTCTGATTTTGACAAGGTGTTTTTTGATTTAATGACAGAAGCAAATACAATCTATTTTAATACCAATGAGCATTACCGCCAAGCTGTTGAAACTCAAACAAGAGAAGATCGGTTTATCCAAAAATGTAAACTAGATTTTCCTGCGCATCAATATGCAAAGAGCAATCCTATCTTACAAGAAATAAGAGGAATAAAAGAACCAGAAGAAATAAACCTGATGCAAATTGCTTGTAATATTACCGAAAAAGGGTTTAGGAGGCTTTTAGGTTTTGTAAAGCCAGGGGTTTGGGAATATGAAATTGAAGCTGAACTTTTACATGAATTTGTTCGTAACCGCTCTAAAGGGTTTGCTTATACACCAATAATTGCTTCAGGAAATAATGCAAATGTGCTTCATTACATTGAGAATAATCAACAATGTAAAGACGGAGAATTAATTTTAATGGATGTCGCGGCAGAATATGCAAACTATTCAAGCGATTTAACAAGAACTATTCCTGTTAATGGAAAATTTTCTCCGAGACAAAAAGAGGTTTACAATGCTGTTCTTCGTGTAAAAGATGAAGCTACAAAAATGTTAGTGCCTGGAACTATTTGGGCGGAATATCATAAAGAAGTAGGTAAAATAATGAGTTCTGAGCTTTTAGGCTTAGGCTTACTTGATAAAGCAGACATTCAAAATGAAAACCCTGAATGGCCTGCTTATAAAAAATATTTTATGCACGGGACAAGTCATCACATAGGTTTAAATACCCATGATTATGGTGCTTTAAAAACCCCAATGAAAGCAAACATGGTTTTTACAGTAGAACCAGGAATTTATATACCACAAGAAAAAATTGGTGTTAGAATAGAAGATGATGTAGTGATTCAAGAAAAAGGAGACCCTTTTAATTTGATGAAAAACATTCCTGTTGAAGCCAAAGAAATCGAAGATTTAATGAATTAATCACCTAATTTTTTTAAATGATTATTGATGTACACACGCATATAAATAATTACCATGAAGATAGAGTAGTCTCTCTTGAAGATTGCTTGAACAAGTTAACAGATACCATGTTGGAGAATAAGGTAGATTATTCCTTAGTACTCACATCTTATAAAGTTAATGAGCATAGGCCAAGCACAAAGCAAGTGGTTGAAGCAATAGCTGGAAGAGATAATCTAGGTGTTGTAGCTGGTATTAGTTATTTAAATTACAATCACCGAGATTTAAAAGAAATAGGCGATTATTTAGAGAGTGGATTGATAAAAGCGTTGAAATTTTACCCTGGTTATGAACCTTTTTACCCTAATGATATTCGGCTAAAAGTGGTTTATGAAATGGCAATAGAATTTGATGTACCTGTCATGTTTCATTCAGGAGATACTTATGCTCCAACGGGTAAAATAAAATTTTCACATCCTATTCATATTGATGATTTAGCTGTAGACTACCCTGATCTAAAAATTGTAATTTGCCATGTTGGCAACCCTTGGATTAAAGATTGTATGGAGGTTGTCTATAAAAATAAAAATGTATTTGCAGATATTTCAGGATTGGTTTTAGGTGATTTTTCAACAAAGTTCGAGCGTTATATGAAGAAAGAAATTGAAGAAATGATTACATACGCTGGCAACCCAAAATATTTATTATACGGTACAGATTGGCCAATTTCTAATATGAAATCGTACTTAAATTTTATGAAGCATTTAGATTTGCCTGAAGAAAAGAAAGAGCTTATCAGTTGGAAAAACGCAGCTGAACTATTTAAAATTGATGTTTCAAAGTTTTTATAAACTAAAAAGAGGTTATTAGTATTTTACTAATAACCTCTTAAATGTGGGGGAACTGGAAATTAATTACATACCTGGTAAAACTACAGTATCTACAACATGAATTACTCCGTTAGATTGGTTAACATCAGGAATTGTAACTGTTGATATATTTCCTGATTCATCTTTTAATTTTAGAATAGTACCGTCTAGCATGGCAGTAAGTTTCGCGCCATTAACAGTAGTAAATTCTGCTTTACCTTTACCTTTTTTTATTGCTTTCACAATATCCTTAGCATTGTACTTTCCAGCAAGGACATGATAGGTAAGAACAGATTGTAATTTCATTTTGTTTTCAGTCATTAAAAGACTGCTTACAGTTCCTTCAGGCAGTTTATCAAAAGCTTCATTTGTTGGAGCAAAAACAGTAAAAGGACCTTTTCCTTGCAGTGTTTCAACTAATCCAGCTGCTTTTACAGCGGCTACTAAAGTAGTATGATCTTTAGAATTTACAGCATTTGAAATAATATCTTTAGTTGGATACATTTCGGCACCACCTACCATTTTGGTGTCCATATTCATCATTTTTTCTTTCATCATTTTCTTGTCTTTTTTCGTAGACATTTCTTGAGCAAATGAAGTTGTTCCAGCCATTAATACTAAAGCAAGGCTGATTGATTTTAAAATTTTTAATGATTTCATAGCAATTGTTTTTTATATGATTACACTTTACCTACGGAGTTTGGTTTAATAGGGTTTGGTTTTAATTTATTTTAAGAAGAATTTGCAGTCTTTGATAAGCTTAGCTTATGGGTTCGTTTTTGTAATTTTGATACTTTAATAGTTGATATTTGTATATGACAGAAATTATTACAACCATTTTATTTTTAGTTGCTGTTATTGATCCTTTGGGGTCTGTTCCTGTTTATTTGGAAGCAACTAAGAATTTTGATAAGCAACACAAACGAAAAATTGCCATCAGAGCTTCCGCAGTAGCTTTTTTTATTTTGCTATTCTTTATAATTATCGGCCAGTTAATTTTAGAAGGAATGAAGGTGTCATTAAATGCTTTTCAAATATCAGGAGGAGTAATACTTTTTCTTTTTGCATTAACTATGATTTTTGGTGATGGAAAGCCAGAAAACGAAAAAAATAAAATAACAGATTATAAGCATGTTTCTGTTTTCCCAATTGCTATTCCTTCAATAGCTTCTCCAGGCGCTATTATGGCTGTGGTATTAATGACAAATAATAATCTATATACTATTCAGCAACAGGCTGTCACCACGGTTTTAGTTTTATTTGTGGTGGTGCTAACGTGCATTTTACTATTAATAGCTAATGTCGTACTACAAAAAGTAGGAGAATATGGGATTACAGTAATTAGTAAAATAATGGGTCTTATTTTAGCCTCGTATGCCATACAAAGCATTTTGAGTGGATTGCGGGATTTTTTTACAGTTTTACATTAATTTAATACGATAAATAACAGCTTATGTTAGGTTTAAAATTGGCAACCGATCCGCGTTGGGCTACTTTGGTTGAAACAAATATTGAAGAAATTTTGACAGATCATGCTTGGTGTGAACAAAAAGCAGCAACCAATGCAATAACTATCATTTCTTTAAATTCTGAACATGCTGATTTAGTTACAGATTTATTAGTGCTTGCAAAAGAAGAATTAGACCATTTTCAAATGGTGCATGAGTTGATTAAAAAACGAGGGTATACTTTAGGACGTGAGCGTAAAGATAGTTATGTGAATGAACTATTTAAAGTACGAATTAAAGGAGGTAGTCGTAAACAAAGTCTGGTGGATCGATTGTTATTTTCAGCAATGATTGAAGCACGAAGTTGCGAGCGCTTTAAAGTGTTATCAGAGAATATTAAGGATGAAGAATTGTCAAAATTTTACAGAGAATTAATGATTAGTGAAGCGGGTCATTATAATACCTTTTTACGTTTTGCCCGTAAATATGGGGATGGTATAGATGTAGACAAACAATGGAAAGAATTATTGGTTATCGAAGCAGAAATAATTAAGAATTATGGAAAATCAGAAAGTATTCATGGGTAGTATGAAATTAATTGGATTGAGGCTTTTCTTGGAATCTCATTTCTTGTGGTAATGGTATGCAAAGTGATTTATTAACAATTTTTGAGCGCATTAATTTTTTATCGTTAAAATGTCTAGAAATGTTTTGAATTATTTCAGTAAAATTATCAGTACCATTTTCTCTTTTGTGATAAAATACTTTAATTGATCTGCAATTTTTATGTTCAAAAATAGTATTTAACATTGTTCTATCTGACAATCCGCATGAATGTCCCATTATATAAACTTGAAATTTTTCTGATTCTATATAATCAAGAAGATGCTTATAATGTCTATTTTGGGAATATTTAAAAGATTTGAAATTTTTTAGATATTCATTGTCATTAAGATTTTCAATTAATTTGTAATCATCATCCATTTCGTCTCCAAAGCCAAAATTAATGCCATATTCATTTTTGGCTTTTAGCTCTCCATGTATTGGAATGATTTCTGAATTAAAATAATCTCCACCATCTCCATTATAATTCATAATTTTAATATACTGATCTATTGAAGATGTATAATTGAAGTTTAAAAAAACTAGTCTTTTGCCTTCTTCTTTGAGAAATTCCTTGATTTTTCTATTATTATAAGCTTCATATAATTTATCATCATATGAAATGAGCTCATCTTCGTCTTCCTTTGGAAATTCTGTCAATAATCCTCTTTCAGTATTTGTTTCTGAATATCTTTTAGGTGTTTCTTCAAATATTTTCAAGAAAGTATCATGCTTAACTATTTTTTTTCTCCGAAAATCAAATTTATCGTGAATATTAGTAATCAAATAATTTTCGAATAACTCTTTGATTTGATCAAACTCAATATTTAACTTATTTATACTTTTTTTGTTTTTTATTGATTGTTCTTTTTGAAAATTTTCACGACTTCCTGTATAATGGGAATCTTGTCTTTTTGAAATTCTTTTTAGCTCTAAATAGTACTCATTTTCAATGTCAACCCAATTTTCTATTGAAGTATTTAATTGCAGTTCTTTAAAGAATTTATTCTCGAATTTGAAAATAGGAGTAGTCCTTGATTTATTGTTATATAATTCATGATTTACTTCGTCATATTTATAACGGTATTCATTAGAGTAATCAAGTATATTTTTTTTAAAGGAATTATAATTATTTATAGGATTATCTAATATTTTTAAATAATCAGGGTTTACAAAGACAATCTTTTTGATTTTTTCTTCTTCATAGTTAAGTTTTAAATTCTTCCAAAAGTCATCCATAAAATGAGTATATGAAGTCGGTAACCCATGAGCTAAGTCAAATCCATTGCCTACTATTACTAATTTATTCATTTTAAATATTTTTTCTTCTCCATTAAATTAACCAAAATAAAACTAATAAAAGCGGGTATTACCCAACCCATACTAAATTCGCTTAAAGGGATGTAATTTTTCACTACAGAAGTTACCTCTGCCAAACCAATGGTATTTAAAAAATCAGGAATACTAAAAAGTATAGTAACCAAAACCACAGTTTTAAATACTAAAGTAGATGCAAACTTATCAGAAACTACATTTAAAAGAATAAGTACAATGGTTATAGGGTAGATAAACATTAGCGCAGGAAGTGCTATTGCAATAATGTAATTCACATTAAATTTCCCCATGATTACGCCTAAAATACAAGCTACAATAGCGGTTATCAAATACGCCTTTTCTGAATCTTTATAAAGATGTTTTATAAAATCAGAAGTTCCAGTAACAATTCCAACAGCGGTAGTAAAACACGCAAGACTTACCAGAACACTTAAAAATAGATGAGCAGTGTTCCCCAATGTTTTTAAACTTATTCCATTTAAAAGTGCTGTTCTCGATATTTCTGCATCAAAGTTATTATGCATTAGCGCACCTGTAAATATCAATCCAAAATAGATAAGAAAAAGTGCCAATCCAGCTAACCAAGCAGCATTTTTAATGAGCACCTTTTTTTCATCATAAGAATTATTTTTGTTTTTTAAATTTATAGAAACAATGATGACTCCTCCAACGACAACGGCTCCAATAGCATCAAAAGTTTGGTAGCCTTCTTGAATGCCATGGGTAAATGGACTATCGAATATTGTCTCCCCAAAAGTGAAATCAAAAGAAAAAAGAGTTATTCCAATAATGGCAAGTAGGATTAATATAATTGCGGGAGTTAATACTTTTCCTAGGATAGGTATTATTTTAGAACGATTCATTGCAAAAATGAAAACCAAAATAAAATAAATTATACTTGTAACTAAATAAGAAGAACCAAAGAAGGGTTGAATGGCAATTTCATGAGTTACCGATGCTGTTCTTGGTGATGGAAGACTAATAGAAATAGCATATATCAAAATTGAATATATGACGCTAAACTTTGGAGAGACTTTTTTTCCGAAGTCAAAAATTGTTCCTTGTAATTTTGCATGAGCAAAAATTCCAAATATGGGTATTAAGATCCCAGATATACAAAATCCTATAGCAACCAACCACCACATGTTTCCTGATTGAAATCCTAATAGAGGAGGGAATATTAAATTTCCAGCCCCAAAAAATAATGAAAATAATGCAAAGGCGGTAACAAGCGTTTCTTTTGTTTTATACATAAAAAGGGATATAAATAGTGAAAGATAATAGAATTAATAAAGTATTGTTTGTGCTGTTTAACGTATTTTTATGCATTTCATCTAAAAAATGAGTGAAATCTCGTTTTTTCGAAAATTATATTGAAAACTATCCAATAATATGGTTAATTATAACGTTCTTTAAACAAGGCAATTACATTATCTTAAAAGTAGATGATTAGATTGTATATTCAACAACCATTTTGCAATTCTTAAGTCCCCAAAACTTATCTGCATGACTAAAACTTTAACCTATGAAAAAATTACTATCTAGCTGCGGCTCCAGATTTAATTCTTTTTGCTGTTCTATCTTCGGACATCATTACGCAATATCAAAAAAGGTTACCTCTCATATTAAAGAATACAAATGTATTCATTGTTCAAAAGAAGTCACAACTGATGTTAACGGAAAACTTTCAAGTTTAACACCAGAAATGCAAGACATAAACGCAACACTTCAAAATTTATATCAAAAAAGACATAGAGCTACGCACCAACAGGTGGCATAAATATGTAAGTTTTGATTCTTAGAAATTTTAAGAAATTCTAAAGCTATTCCTGAAAATTAAACAGTAGTAAACTAATTTTCGGTTGTGTGCCCTATGATCGTTTATTAGCATTGTTTTTATTTTCGGGAATTCTTTATCTCATTTAATTGTCAAATGAATTCCATCCTTGAGCTGTTAGTCCAATTTTTGTTCCACTTCGGCTTACCATATTTGCGCCAATACTTGGATCGGTCATATGGCCAATAACAGTTAAGTTTGGATTTCCTTTTATTTTGTCGAAGTCTTTTTGGTCTATTGTAAATAATAGTTCATAATCTTCACCACCACTTAAAGCCACGAGAGTACTATCCATTTTAAATTCTTCACAAGCAGCAATTACTGTAGGGTCTAACGGGATTTTATCTTCGTATAAATCACAGCCAACATTACTTTGTTTGCATAAATGTAGAATTTCAGAAGAAAGACCATCGCTTATATCAATCATTGCGGTTGGTATAACATTTAATTTTTTCAAAATTTCAATGATATCTTTTCGCGCTTCAGGTTTTAATTGCCTTTCTACGATATAAGAATAAGGTTCTAAATCGGGTTGACTGTTTGGGTTGACTTTAAAAACTTCTTTTTCTCGTTCTAAAACTTGTAATCCCATATAGGCACCACCTAAATCACCTGTAACAACTAAGAGATCATTTTCTTTTGCTCCATTTCGGTAGCTGATTTCTTTTTCGTCAGCTTCTCCAATAGCCGTAATACTGATCAACAATCCTGTTTTTGATGATGTTGTATCTCCTCCAATTACATCTATATTATAAGTTTTTGCTGCTAATGCAATTCCAGCATATAATTCTTCGATAGCTTCTAGTGGAAATCTATTAGAAAGAGCAACAGAAACAGTAATTTGTGTTGGAGTTGCGTTCATAGCATAGATATCCGATAAATTTACCATAACAGCCTTATAGCCTAAATGCTTTAAAGGCATATAACTTAAGTCAAAATGAACACCTTCAATTAATAAATCAGTAGATAAAACAACCTTCTTTTTATTAAAATCAAGTATTGCAGCATCATCACCTACACCCTTAATTGTAGATTTATGAGTAATCGTAAAATCTTTTGTAAGATGTTCTATTAACCCAAATTCTCCAAGCTCTTGAATAGAGGTTCTTTTTTGATTTTTATCTTCTATCATAATTGCAAAAGTACATTAGGATAATTACTAGAGCAAGGTTATAATTACAATTGTATTTATTTGCAAGTATTTTGCGCTTTCTATTTCAGATAAAATCAATTTTAAATGAGTCATTAAGCTAATAGCAAATTGTATTTCTTTGGATTAAACTAATAAATACATAGAAAATGAAAAGAATATTTATAGTATTAACTTTTATTTCTATATCAATGCCCACATTGATATCTTGTAGAGAAACTAAAGAGAAAACTGTTATTATAGAAAAAGAAGCTCCAGAAGAAAAGGGAGTCTTAGAAAAAGCGGGTGAAAAGGCAGATAAAAAAGTAAATGAAGAAATTGATAAGACTATTGAAAGTATTGATAATGAAGAATAAATAAAACTTAAAAAATTCTTTAAATAATTAAAACGACCTGTAAATTTGCAGGTCGTTTTTTATATATATGAATTATAAGTAATTATTATAAGTGTATTAATTATAATAATGTCAGGAAATATGGAAAAAAGCGACATATAACGTATATTTGTGAATTATTTAGAACAAATCCAATTAAGTATGATTCAAGTATCGGAAACGGCAAAAAAAAGAGTCATCTCTCTAATGACAGATGAGGGTTTTGACTCGTCAAAAGATTATGTTCGCGTAGGAGTGAAAAGTGGTGGCTGTAGTGGCTTATCATATGAATTAAAATTTGACGATAAAGTAGAGGAAACAGATAAAATTTTTGAAGACAATAGTGTGCGTATTATTGTCGATAAAAAGAGTTTTTTATACCTAGTTGGTACGGTTTTAGAATATTCAGGCGGACTAAATGGTAAGGGGTTTGTATTTAATAACCCAAATGCACAACGAACTTGTGGTTGTGGAGAGAGTTTTTCTCTATAAATCAAAAGTTAAAAATTGAAATAATTAATCAATTGGGATTATAACCAATTGATAAATTCCAAAAATATGGCGTATACAGAAGAAGAGCTGAAAAAAGAGTTAGAAACCAAAGAATATGAATATGGTTTTTATACAGATATTGCATCAGACACTTTTCCTAACGGACTAAATGAAGAAATAGTGATTGCTATTTCTAAAAAGAAAGAAGAGCCAGAATGGATGACCTTATGGCGCTTAGAATCTTTTAAGATTTGGAAAGAAATGGTTGAACCAGAATGGGCAAATGTTCATTATAAAAAACCAGATTTTCAGGCGATTAGTTATTATTCGGCACCTAAAAAATCAGATCCTAACAAAACTTTAGATGATGTAGATCCAGAGTTGTTAGAAATGTATAAGAAATTAGGAATTTCTGTTGATGAGCAAAAAAAATTGCAAAATGTTGCGGTTGATATTGTTATGGATTCAGTTTCTGTAGCAACAACTTTTAAAAAGACTTTAGCTGAAAAGGGGATTATTTTTTGTTCAATTTCAGAAGCAATTAAAGAGCATCCTGAGTTAGTTAAAAAATATTTGGGTTCTGTAGTTCCTCAACGAGATAATTTTTATGCGGCCTTAAATTCCGCTGTTTTTTCAGATGGAAGTTTTTGTTATATTCCAAAAGGAGTACGTTGTCCAATGGAACTATCTACCTATTTTAGAATTAACCAAGCAGGTACTGGTCAGTTTGAAAGAACCTTGGTAATCGCTGATGCTGGCAGTTATGTAAGTTATTTAGAAGGTTGTACAGCACCATCAAGAGACGAAAACCAATTACATGCGGCGGTTGTAGAATTAATTGCTTTAGACGATGCTGAAATTAAATATTCTACGGTACAAAACTGGTTCCCTGGAAATAAAGAAGGTAAAGGTGGAGTATATAATTTTGTAACCAAGAGAGGTTTGTGTGAGAAAAACGCAAAAATTTCTTGGACACAAGTAGAAACGGGTTCTGCGGTAACTTGGAAATATCCTTCTTGTATTTTAAAAGGAGATAATTCTATCGGAGAATTTTATTCTATTGCAGTTACAAATAACTATCAGCAAGCTGATACCGGTACAAAAATGATTCACTTGGGTAAAAATACCCGAAGCACTATTATATCAAAAGGTATCTCGGCAGGGAAATCACAGAACAGTTATAGAGGCTTAGTACAAGTACATAGTCGTGCAGATAATGCACGTAACTTTTCACAATGTGATTCGCTTTTGATGGGTAATGAGTGTGGTGCACATACGTTTCCTTATATCGAAGTAAAAAATAAGACGGCACAAATAGAACACGAAGCAACTACAAGTAAAATTGGAGAAGATCAAATTTTCTATTGCAACCAAAGGGGAATACCGACTGAAAAAGCAATCGCATTAATTGTAAATGGCTTTAGCAAAGAAGTTTTGAACAAATTACCAATGGAATTTGCAGTAGAGGCTCAAAAGCTTTTAGAAATAAGTTTAGAAGGCTCAGTAGGATAAAAATAGAATAAGAAATAAATTACAATCAAGATGTTACATATAAAAAATCTACATGCTAGTGTAGAAGATAAAGAAATACTAAAAGGAATTAATTTAGACGTAAAAGCAGGTGAAGTTCATGCGATTATGGGACCCAATGGTTCTGGTAAGAGTACCTTGGCGTCTGTTATTGCTGGTAAAGAGGAGTTTGAAGTTACGCAAGGAGAGGTTGTTTTAGATGGCGAAAATTTAGAAGATGTTTCCCCAGAAGAGCGTGCACATAAAGGTGTATTTCTTTCTTTTCAATATCCTGTTGAAATTCCGGGTGTTTCGGTAACCAACTTTATGAAGACTGCCATTAATGAATCTCGTAAGTCAAAAGGTTTAGAAGATATGCCAGCGAATGAAATGTTGAAATTAATTCGTGAGAAATCTGAAATGCTTGAAATAGATCGTAAGTTCTTATCGCGCTCCTTAAATGAAGGTTTTTCCGGAGGAGAGAAAAAGCGAAATGAAATTTTTCAAATGGCTATGCTAGAGCCAAAACTAGCCATCTTAGATGAGACCGATTCTGGTTTGGATATTGATGCCCTTCGTATTGTTGCAAATGGTGTAAATAAACTTAAAAGTAAAGACAATGCAGTTATTGTGATAACGCATTACCAAAGATTGTTAGACTATATAGTTCCAGATTTTGTACACGTTTTACACAACGGGAAGATTGTGAAATCTGGCGGAAAAGAATTGGCTTTAGAGTTAGAAGAAAAAGGATACGATTGGCTTAAAAATGAAACTGTAGAAGGTTAATAAGTCAAAAGTCGAATGTAAAAAATTGTATCATAAAATTTAAATAATGGCCAATATAAATTCATTTGAAGATATAAATGCATGGAAACTTGGTCGAGAATTTAATAAACAGATATACGATATCACAAATGTTGGAAATTTCGAGAGAGATTTTGATTTAAAAAGACAAATTAGAAGGGCTTCTGTTTCCATAAGTTCGAATATAGCTGAAGGATTTGAAAGGAATACAGATAAAGAATTTGTTTATTTTTTATACGTAGCGAAAGCATCAGCAGGAGAAGTTAGGTCACAATTGTATCTGGCTTATGATTTATCTTATATTGAGAATGATGATTTCCTTCAATTAAAAGAAAAAGTAGAAAATATATCAAAAATGTTAAGTGGATTAATTAAATACTTAAAAAAAGAAATAGATTAACATTTAGACATTTGACAATAAAGCGTTAGACATAATATGGATTTAAAAGATAAATTAATTTCTTCATTCATGGCATTCGAGAACAATATGGATATTGAAAATCCTGTTCATGAAGTCAGAATGGAAGCTTTGAAAAATTTTGAGATAAAAGGATTTCCTTCTAAAAAAGAAGAAGCTTGGAAGTATACATCTTTGAATAGTTTACAGAAAACGGACTTTAGTATTTTTCCTAAAGAACCAAAAACTATTGAATATAAAGATGTAAAAAAATATTTCATACATGAAATAGACACCTATAAAATTGTTTTTATAGATGGTATTTACAGTTCTTATTTATCAGAAACAACGCATGATGGTGTTGATATTTGCTTAATGAGTTCGGCTTTAACCAAGCCCATGTATAAACAAATAATTGATGTATATTTTAATAAAATTGCTTCGAAAGAGGAGTCATTAACCACATTAAATACAGCATTTAGCAAAGAAGGAGCTTATATTTATATTCCTAAAAATAAAATGCCTAAAAAACCTATAGAAATTTTACATTTTGCAACAGGTAATGAGGCGTCATTAATGCTACAACCTCGAAATTTAATAGTAGCAGAAGAGAATGCTGAGGTACAAATCATAGAGCGGCATCAAAGTTTAACTTCAAATGAAGTTTTAACAAATTCAGTAACAGAGATTTTTGCAGCAAAAAGTGCAATTGTAGATTATTATAAAGTGCAGAATGATGCGGTAAATGCTTCGTTAATTGATAACACTTACATTAATCAAAAAGATAAAAGTGTTGTAAATGTGCATACATTTTCTTTTGGCGGTAAGCTAACACGTAACAACCTTAATTTCTATCAGAACGGAGAATATATAGATTCCACGATGAAAGGGGTTACTATTTTAGGAGAAAAGCAGCATGTAGATCACCATACTTTAGTACATCATATAGAACCTAATTGTGAAAGTCACCAAGATTACAAAGGTATTTATGGAGAGAATGCTACAGGAGTTTTTAATGGTAAAATTATTGTAGATAAGATTGCACAAAAGACAAATGCTTTTCAGCAAAACAATAATATTTTAATTAGTGATAAAGCAACAATCAATACAAAACCACAATTAGAAATTTTTGCAGATGATGTTAAATGTTCACATGGGTGTACTATTGGACAGTTAGACGAAGACGCACTTTTCTATTTGCAAACACGTGGTATTCCAAAAAAAGAAGCAAGAGCGCTTTTAATGTACGCGTTTGCTAATAATGTATTGGCGAGTGTGCGTATTCCTGAATTAAAGACAAGAATTAATAAATTGATTGCCAATAAGTTGGGCGTTAATTTAGGATTTGATTTATAATAATGATTGATACCGTACTTGATATATTAAAAATCCGTGAAGACTTTCCTATTTTAAAAAGAAAAGTCAATGGAAAACCTTTGGTTTATCTTGATAATGCGGCAACTTCACAAACACCTCAACACGTTATAGATGTTATTGTAGATTACTATAGCAATTATAACGCAAATATTCATCGTGGTGTGCATGCACTTTCTCAAGAGGCTACAGATAAATATGAGCAAGCAAGAATAAAAATTCAGCATCATTTTAATGCAGCAAAACCCTATGAAATTATAGCCACATCGGGAACAACGCACAGCATTAATCTGGTGGCAAACGGATTTTCGTCCCTTTTAAAAAAGGGTGATGAAATCATAGTTTCGGCTATGGAACACCATTCTAACATTGTTCCATGGCAAATGTTATGCGAACGTACTGGAGCTATTCTAAAAGTCATTCCTATGAGTTTTGAGGGGGAATTACTGATGGATGCGTATCATAAATTATTGTCTGAAAAAACGAAGCTTGTTTTTTGTAATCATGTTTCTAATGCTCTGGGTACAATAAACCCAATAAAAGATATTATTGCTGCTGCTCATCACGTTGGAGCTGCTGTTTTGATAGATGGAGCACAAGCGGCACCTCATATAAAAGCAGATATGCAAGATTTAGATGCAGATTTTTATACCGTTTCTGCACATAAAATTTGTGGTCCAACGGGCGTAGGTATTTTGTATGGTAAAGAAGAGTGGCTTAATAAATTACCACCGTACCAAGGCGGTGGAGAAATGATTGCAGAAGTAACTTTCGAGAAGACAACCTATGCGGGATTACCTCATAAATTTGAAGCAGGAACACCTAACATTTGTGGTGGAATTGCTATGGGTGCAGGGTTAGATTATATGAATGCTATTGGTTTTGATGCGATTGCTAGTTATGAACATGAGCTTTTAGTTTATGCTACGGAAAAACTGCTTGAAATAGATGGGTTGAAAATTTACGGTACGGCAAAAAATAAAACTTCGGTAATCTCATTTAACCTAGAAGGAATTCACCCTTACGATGTTGGTTCTATACTCGATAAACTAGGTGTTGCAGTAAGAACAGGACACCATTGCGCACAACCAATAATGGATTTCTACAAAATTCCAGGCACTGTTAGAGCTAGCTTTAGTTTTTACAATACAAAGGAAGAGATTAATGTATTGGTAGAAGCGGTGAAAAAGGCTAAATCAATGTTAGAATAATACAAAGCTTCGTTGTTCTTGTTATCATTTTCTTAATCAAATACATCAAAACAATACTTATTGTACTTTTGCATATATAGAGTTTCAAATCAGAATTAAGACTGATTTTTTAAATTAAATCTAAGTCAAAATAAAAATATAAAATGACTATTAAAGAAATACAAGCTGATATTGTTGATGAGTTTTCAATGTTTGAAGATTGGATGCAGCGGTATGAATATATGATAGAATTAGGAAAATCATTACCGTTAATTGATACAGAATATAAAACAGATGATCATATTATTAAAGGATGCCAAAGTAAAGTTTGGGTGCATGCTGAGTTAGAAGATGATAAACTAGTTTTTACTGCCGATAGTGATGCTATAATTACAAAAGGAATAATTGCGATACTCATTCGTACTTTTAGCAACCAAAAACCACAAGATATTATAGATGCTGACACAAATTTTATTGATGAAATTGGTTTGAAAGAGCATTTATCACCAACTCGGGCAAATGGCTTGGTAAGTATGATTAAACAGATAAAATTGTATGCTGTAGCCTACCAAACACAGTTAGGATAATCTGTTGATTATCTTTTAATTGCATAAAATGAAACAAAATTTTTAAAAAGATGAGCGAAGAAATAACAATTGATACACAAGAACTAGGAGAAAAAATAGTAGGGGTTTTAAAAACCATTTATGATCCTGAAATACCTGTTGATATCTACGAATTAGGTCTTATTTACGATGTATTTGTAAATGAAGATAATGAGGTTAAAATTTTAATGACTTTAACATCACCTAACTGTCCAGTAGCCGAATCATTGCCAACAGAAGTTGAAGAAAAAGTAAAATCATTAAATGCAGTTAAAGATGCAGAAGTAGAAATTACTTTTGATCCACCTTGGACTCAAGATTTAATGAGCGAAGAAGCAAAACTAGAACTAGGGATGCTTTAATTTGTATTTAGTAAATAGTTTTGATTAGAAAGAAAGTAAGATAGTAAGTATCCTTTTTTATGAAAGCTTACTTACTGTTCATATAGCAAAAACATGGAGGAAATAGTAAATAGAGTTTCTCAAAGTAAATTAATTACGTTCGATTTGGAAGATTATTATCCAAAGGGGAAGCGCGTACTTATGGATATAAAAGATTGGTTGCATGAAGGCTTTATACTTAGGGAAAAAGATTTTAGAGCAATACTTGAAAATCACAATTGGGAACACTATCAAGATACGTATGTAGCGCTTTGTTGTTCTACAGATGCTATTATACCAGGTTGGGCGTATATGTTAATTGCAAGTAAGCTTCAACCCTATGCAAAAAAAGTAAGTATTGGTAGCCTTGAAGATTTAGAATCTTCTTTGTACCAATCTATATTAGAAAATTTAGATGTTTCAGCATATATGGGTATGCCCGTAATAATTAAAGGGTGTAGTAACAAGCCTGTTCCAGCCAATGCCTATGTATGGGCAACTACAAAAATACAAACAGTAGCAAAAAGTGTGATGTACGGCGAGGCTTGCTCATCTGTACCACTGTATAAGAAAAAAATAGGCTATTAGTGCTATAATAGCATAAAAAAAGCCCGAACATAATTTATGTTCGGGCTTTTTAGTATAGTATACCTCTTTTTGATTTCTATGCTATAGAGACCAAGAAAATATTATTTTACGAATACGGAGTATGCTTTTTCGCTTCCATATACATTATTGGAAAGTTTTTGGGCTACTCCGTTCTTCCATAGTATTGGTTTATTTAAATTAATATCATTATCATATTGATAACCAGCCACATACACATCATCCCCACTTACATATACGGAGTATGCTACTTCTCCATCTTCGCCAAGTTCTTGTACTACTCCGTTCTTCCATAGTGCTGCTGCGCTATCTTCATACCCTGCTACATACACATCATTACCGCTTATAAATACGGAGTATGCTGTTCCATTTTCGCTAAGTTGTTGTGCTACTCCGTTCTTCCATAGTGTTGCTTTGCTATCTTTTTTCCCTGCCACATACACATCATTACCGCTTACATAGACTGAGTTTGCGTTGTTATAAGAGTTAAAATCCCCTAAAAAGGTTAACTCTCCATCCACCCATAGTACAGCACCACTATTCTCAGCTCCGAATGTAGTTACAGCGATATATACAACACCTGCATCACTCACATATACTGAATTTGCAGTACTCTTAAGACTTTCATTGATAATAACATCAGATTGAAAATCAGCACCATTGATGCTCTTCCACAGCATGGCTTTATCTTCATTATTGATCACCTGACTGCCAACCACATATACATCATTATCTTTTACGAATAGTGAATTTATATAGTTATTTGCATTGTTGTTATTGGGAAGTGTCTGAGACACTCCGTTCTTCCATAGTTTTGCTTTGCCATCTTCATACCCTGCTACATATACATCAGTATCGCTTACGTATACAGCGTATGCCTTGGCATCGGTAGTTCCATCACTAAGGGCTTGTGGTACGCCATTTGTCCATAAGGTTGCTACATAAAACCCTGGATCATTCGCTTTGTACCCTGCTACATATACATTTTCATCTGTTACTGTTACAGTACAGGTAGCTGTCATGTTATCTACAGTCGCGGTTATGATGGCA
>TARA_R110000796_G_scaffold252631_3_pt1 | contig 94113 bp, 94 predicted proteins | sample TARA_R110000796 | Tara Oceans TARA_R110000796 (sample SAMEA4397815) | marine metagenome | biome: Polar Biome; feature: [SRF] surface water layer (ENVO:00010504); material: water (ENVO:00002006), including particulate matter (ENVO:01000060) such as... | depth 5 m
TCCAATGTTAACAGGCCCTATAAAATCATCATCAGAAGCCATCATTCTTATCATCCCTTCTACAAGATCAGTCACATATTGAAAGCTTCTTGTTTGTGTACCATCTCCGAAAACTGTAATATCTTTACCCTGTAAAGCTTGCATAATAAAATTTGAAACTACTCTGCCGTCATCTGGTTCCATTTTTGGACCATATGTATTAAAAATTCTAATAATTTTTATTTTTACGTTGTTAGACTCATGATAATTTACGAATAAAGATTCTGCACAGCGTTTACCTTCGTCATAACAAGATCTAATACCTATGGGGTTTACATGTCCCCAATAATGCTCAGGTTGTGGATGTAATTCAGGATCTCCATAAACTTCACTAGTTGAAGCCTGTAAAATTTTAGCACCAGTTCTTTTAGCTAACCCAAGCATATTTATAGCTCCCATTACTGAGGTTTTTATAGTTTTAATCGGGTTATGTTGATAGTGCACAGGAGAAGCAGGACAGGCTAAATTGTAAATCTCATCTACTTCGATAAAATAAGGCATTGTAACATCATGTCGAACAACTTCAAAGTATGGATTGCTCATTAAATGACTAATTTTACTTTTTCTTCCTGTAAAATAATTATCTAAACATATTACTTCATTACCTTCATTTAAAAGACGTTCACATAAATGAGAGCCTACAAATCCAGCGCCACCAGTAACTAATATTCGTTTCATATTTTTTTTTAAAGTATACATGTAAATTTATAATTGCTACATTTTTTTAAATTTCAATTAAAAGTCTTGCTTATAATCTACCATTTACAATTTCTTTTTTCAAAACCCCTTTCACATCATATAAAACTCCTGCTGTGTTTAATAAAGATCGTAAATCTATAGTTGAAAACACATTATGAGAAACTGCTAATATAATAGCATCAAATTTTTCATTTGGTAGTTTTTGACAGGTTTCTAATTGATATTCTTTTGCAACTTCATTTTGGTCAGCCAAAGGATCGTATATAGTAACAGATGTTCCATAATCTTTGAGGTTGTTAATCACATCAACAACTCTAGTATTTCTTACATCTGGGCAATTTTCTTTAAAAGTAATACCTAATACTAAAATGGAGGCTCCTTTTATTCGAATATCTTTTTTAGCCATTAATTTAATAACTTCAGAAGCTATGTAATTTCCCATACTATCATTTAATCTTCTACCGGCTAGAATAATTTCTGGATGGTAACCATATTCTAATGCTCTCTGTGCTAAATAATAAGGATCGACCCCTATACAATGTCCTCCAACCAGTCCTGGTTTAAAGGGCATAAAATTCCATTTTGTACCCGCCGCATTTAAGACATCTTGAGTATCAATATTCATTAAATTAAATATTTTTGCTAATTCATTAACAAAAGCAATATTAATATCTCTTTGCGAATTTTCGATAACTTTTGATGCTTCAGCGACTTTTATTGAAGGAGCTAAATGAGTACCTGCATTAATTACACTTCCATATAATTCATCAACTTTTTTTGCAATTTCGGGAGTTGAACCAGAGGTTACTTTTAAAATTTTTTCAATAGTATGTTCTTTATCTCCTGGATTAATTCTTTCAGGAGAATAGCCGGCAAAAAAATCAGTATTAAATTTTAGATTGCTTTTTTTTTCTAGTATTGGCACACATTCTTCCTCAGTTACTCCAGGATAAACAGTAGATTCATAAATAACGATATCATTCTTTTTTAGAACTTTTCCAATTGTTTCACTGGCATTAAAAAGATGTGTTAGATCTGGTTTATTATTTTTATCAACTGGTGTTGGTACAGTAATAATATAATAATTGCAGTCTTTCAAATCTTCAATAGAGTAGGTGCAAAACATGCCATTTTTACTATCTGATGTAGATTTTAAAATAGGCTTTAGGGTTTGAGAATCAATCTCTAATGTGCGGTCTATGCCTTCTCTTAAATCTTTTATTCGATTTGTATTTGTATCAAAACCAACTACAGAATATTTTGTTGCGAATAAGCTGGCTAAAGGTAGACCCACATACCCTAAACCTACAACACCAATTTTTATAGAACTCATATATTTAATTTGTTCTAGCAAATTTATTTAAAGATTAAAAATTACATCTTAATTTAATAGCGATTAATAAATAAGATATACTGCGAATATATTCTTTTTAAACCACTATTTAGATATAAAAAAGGAAAGTATTGAATGATTTATGCTTGTTTTATAGCGTTAAACATTGTAGTATTTTTTATACCAATCAATAAAATTTTTTATACCAATTTTCACAGAAGTATTAGGTTGAAAATTATAATCTGCAATTAATTGATCAACATTAGCCCATGTTTTTTCAACATCTCCTGGTTGCATTGGTAACAAATTCTTAATTGCTTTTGTGTTTAGATTTATTTCAATCTCATCAATAAATTCACTAAGCTTTACGGTATTGTTATTGCCAATGTTGTATACTTTATATAGCTGCTCTCTTGGGGTATTTTTTTCTGATTTAATTATTCTATATATTCCTTCAATAATATCATCTATATAAGTAAAATCTCGCATCATATTACCATTATTAAAAACATTGATTTTTTCGCTATTGGTAATTGCTTTTGTAAATAAAAAAACAGCCATATCTGGTCTTCCCCAAGGCCCATAGACTGTAAAAAAACGTAAGCCCGTAGTTGGTAATTTGTAAAGATGGCTATAGGTATGAGCCATTAATTCATTAGCTTTTTTTGATGCTGCATAAATGCTAATTGGATGATCTACAGGATCATCAGTAGAAAATGGGATTTTTTCATTTAAGCCATAAACACTTGAACTACTTGCGTATAGTAGGTGTTTTATATGGTGATGTCTACAGCATTCTAATATATTTAAAAACCCAACAATATTACTGTCAATATAAGTTTCAGGGTTTTCAATACTATATCTTACTCCAGCTTGAGCGGCAAGATTACAAACTATTTCAATATTTTCATTTTTAAAAAGGATAGGGAGTTGTTCCCTATCCTCTAAATTTATCCTGTAAAAAGAAAAACTATTTTTATAAATCGAGCTATTAGCTTTTTTATGAAACTGTTTTGCTTCAGATTTTTCGATTCCTAATTGCTTAAGACGATCATATTTTAAATCAACGGAATAATAATCATTTATATTATCTATTCCTATTACGGAAAAGCCTTCTTTTAAAAGACGTTTGCATAAATGAAAACCAATAAAACCTGCAGCACCAGTAACTAATATGTTCATGATTGACCTATTCTGTAATATTTAAAGCCAATTGCTTCAATTTTTTCTTTATTCAATAAGCGTCTTCCATCAAAAATAAATGCAGGCTTCATCATTTTAGTATAAATGTTTTGCCAATCTATGTCTTTAAACTCATCCCATTCTGTTAAAATTGCAATTGCATGGGTATTTTCTATTTCATCTAAAGGATTTGTTACAACTTTTACTAATTGTTTATTTTCTTCAGCACTTCTTGTATTTAAATAATCAAGATCTCTATGTACGGTTTTTTCAGGAACTTGAGGATCATAAACAGTAATTTCAGCTTTTTCGTCTAAAAGCGCATCTGCAACATATATGGCGGCAGATTCTCTAGTGTCATTTGTGTCTTTTTTAAAAGCCCATCCTAAAAATAATATTTTTTTACCTGAGACTGTATTGTATAATGTCGTAACAATATTATCTGCAAATCTTCTTTTTTGGTAATCATTCATTATAATTACTTGCTCCCAATAATCTGCAACTTCTTGTAAACCTATACTTCTTGAAATATATACTAAATTTAAAATATCTTTTTGAAAACATGAGCCTCCAAAACCTACTGAAGAACTCAAAAATTTTGAACCTATTCTTGAGTCATAACCAATAGCTCTTGATACTTCTTCGACGTTTGCATCAGTTTTCTCACAAAGTGCTGAAATTGAATTTATTGATGAAACTCGTTGCGCTAAAAAAGCATTTGCCACCAATTTTGAAAGTTCAGAAGACCATACATTTGTCTGAAGTATTCTTTCTTTTGGAAGCCAATTCTCATATACTTGACTCAGTGCATTTTTAGCTTCTTGACCAGAGATTGTTTCGTCTCCTCCAATTAACACTCTATCAGCATTTAAAAGGTCTTCTATTGCAGTACCTTCAGCTAAAAACTCAGGATTTGATAAGATTTCAAATTTAACTTTATTACCTGTATTGTCTAAAATACTTTTAATAGCTCCAGCGGTTCTTACTGGTAAGGTAGATTTTTCAACTACAATTTTATCAGTTGTAGCTACTTTTGCAATATTTCTTGCACAAAGTTCTATAAATTTTAAATCAGCAGCTTGCCCTTTACCTTTTCCATAGGTTTTAGTAGGGGTATTTACAGATATAAATATAATTTCTGATTCATCAATTGCTTTATCAACTTCTGTTGAAAAAAATAAATTTTTATTTCTTGTTGCTGCAACAATTTCTTTAAGACCTGGTTCGTAAATAGGTAAGTTGTTTAAATCAGAATCATTCCATTGGTCAATTCTTTCTTGATTAATATCTACAACGGTTACTTTAATATGTGGACACATTTTAGCAATGACAGACATAGTAGGGCCACCGACATAACCGGCGCCAATACAACATATTTTTGTAATTTTTTTCATGAAAATGGTTTAATTAACTTTAGATGCAAAGATTGCAAAATAATTTTAATGTTTAAATTTTATAATAGACCAAAGTATTATATTAATTGTTGAGTTGGAGAAATATGTTAGGTTTTTTAAGGTGTAAAAGGCTTTTTAATATGTATTTTTTTTTAACGCATGTATTTAATCGATAATATGTTTTGTTAAACGAAATATAACATGGTAATGATTTGAAATGTAAAACAATGATTATTTTTACTCTGAAAACATTAACCACTAAACCTAACCTTTGAATACACAACCTAAGATTTGGCTTTCTTCTCCTCACATGGGTAATACCGAAGAAAAATATGTTAAAGAAGCTTTTGATACTAATTGGGTTGCTCCATTAGGTCCTAATGTTGATGGCTTTGAAGAAGCAATTACTAAGTATATAGATAATGATGTTCATGTTGCAGCTTTAAGTTCTGGCACAGCAGCAATTCATTTAGCTTTGACTATTTTAGGAGTTAGTAAAGGAGATGAGGTTTTATGCCAAAGCTTTACTTTTTCAGCATCAGCAAATCCGATTCTATATTTAGGCGCAACACCAATTTTTATAGATAGCGAAAAAGACACATGGAATTTATCTCCTGAATTATTAGAAGAAGCAATAAAAAATAGAATTGCACTTGGGAAAACACCAAAAGCAATTATAGCTGTACACTTATATGGAATGCCATATAAAGCAGATGAAATTACAGCTATTGCAACTAAATATAAGATTCCAGTAGTAGAAGATAGTGCAGAGGCTTTAGGGAGTTCTTATAATGGTGTTAAGTGTAGTAGTTTTGGAGACATTGGCATTTTATCATTTAATGGAAATAAAATCATTACAACTTCAGGAGGAGGGGCATTAGTCACAAAAAATGTAGAATACAAGAATAAAGCTGTTTTTTTAGCAACACAAGCAAGAGATGAAGCTCCACATTATCAACATTCTCATATTGGATACAATTATCGAATGAGTAACATCTTAGCTGGTATTGGAAGAGGTCAAATGGAGGTATTAGATGACCGTGTAGAAGCTAGAAGAGCAAACTATAAATTATACTTTGATAATCTTCAGGATGTAGAGGGGATAACTTTTCTAGGAGAGCCAAAAGGATGTTTTTCAAACCGCTGGCTTTCTTGTATACTTACACCTAGCTATGAGATTAGAGAGAAAATTAGAACTCTTTTGTTAACGAACAATATAGAATCTAGACCACTTTGGAAACCGATGCATTTACAACCTGTATTTTCAGAATATCCATTCTTTTCAGATGGAACTTCAGAAGATTTATTTGAACGAGGTTTGTGTTTGCCAAGTGGATCCAATCTAGAAGCTAAAGAAATTTTAAGAATTATCACTTTAATCAAAACCGTATTATGATTAAAAATTACATTTCAAATACAGCAACAAAATATGCATCTAAATGGCTGGTTCTATTTATAGATGTTATAATTGTTTCTATGTCATTTATATTATCATATTTTGTTTTATTTAATCTTACGCTAAAATTTGACATTGAAAAACTTTATATACAACTTCCAATAGTTGCACTAATATCTTTAATTTCATTTTTGATTATAGGCTCTTATAAAGGTGTTGTACGCCATACTGGAGTAAGAGATGTTTATAATATTTTTAATTCAATTTGCCTATTTAGTATTATCATAATTGTAATGGTAGTGGTTAATAGGAAGTTTGAAGTAATGAATAATTTTACAGTTCCGCTAACTATTATTATTATTCATAGTTTATTAAGTTTTATAGGCTTAACAGCTTCAAGATATGTTTTTAAAGCTATTTATAATAGTTATGTAATAAGTAGTCGAAAAACAGTTTTAAAAAATGTAATTATTTACGGTGCAGGTGAAGCGGGTATTTTAACGTTCAATGCATTAACAAGTAATTCAAAGAATAGAGTTAAGGTAGTTGGCTATATTAGTAGAGATCAACAGAAAGTAGGTAAGCAAATTAACGGGATTAATGTTTATAGTAAAGAGGTTTTAACTGAAAACTTTATACTTAAAAAAGATATTTCGGAAGTTATCTTTTCTATGCAGAATATAGATTCTAATAGCTTACGTATCTTAGTAGAAGATTTAGTAGATTTTCCTGTATTAGTTAAAATCGTTCCGCCAGTTGAAGATTGGATAAATGGGGAACTAAAAGTATCACAAATAAAACAAGTTCAAATAGAAGATTTATTAGATAGAGCTCCTATCAATATTAAAAATTCTAAAATATCTGAAGAACTAAACGATAAAGTGGTTCTTGTTAGTGGTGGAGCAGGATCTATAGGTAGTGAAATTGTTCGTCAAATATGTACCTATAAATACAAATCTTTAGTAATTATAGATCAAGCGGAATCTGCTCTTTATGATTTACAACAAGAATTAAAACAGAATGGTTTCCATAATTTTATTCCTATTGTAGCAGACATTAGAGATAAAAATAGAATGAATGCTATATTTCAAGATTATTCTCCAAATGTAGTTTTTCATGCAGCAGCATATAAACATGTGCCTTTAATGGAATACAACTCTTATGAGGCAATAAAAATAAATGTAGCTGGTACAAAAGTGATATCCGATTTATCTGTAAATTATAATGTAGATAAATTTGTATTTGTTTCTACAGATAAAGCTGTAAACCCAACTAATGTGATGGGAGCAACTAAACGAATTGCAGAAATGTACATAAGTTGTATGCAGCAACAGAATAAGACTAAATTTATCATTACTCGATTTGGAAATGTATTAGGTTCTAATGGATCAGTAATACCATTGTTTAAAAAACAAATTGATAAAGGCGGACCGCTTACTGTTACACATAAAGATGTAACTCGTTTTTTTATGACAATACCAGAAGCTTCTCAATTGGTTTTAGAGGCAGGTGCAATGGGTAATGGTGGTGAGATTTTTATATTTGATATGGGTGAATCTATAAAAATATTTGATTTAGCTAAAAATATGATTAAATTATCTGGCTTAAAGTATCCACAAGATATTGATATTAAAGTTACAGGATTGAGACCAGGAGAAAAGCTATATGAAGAATTATTAGCAAATGGTGAAAATACATTACCTACGTACCATAAAAAAATAATGATTAGCAAAGTAAGAGATTTAGACTATACCAAAGTACGTTCTAACATTGATGAATTATGTGTATCTAATATGTTTTTTGATATTGATACGGTTAAAATAATGAAAGAGATTGTTCCTGAATATATATCTGAAAATTCTGATTTATGTAAATTAGATAAAAAATCCAATAAGGCTGAAAATAAAGTTTTACAATCATAAATTTTTAATTATACATTTGCTTAAATGCTACTCTTATGTTAAAAACCAACCGTCACTTTACTTACATTATCATTACATTTTGTGCTCTTTTTTTAATTACATCATGCGGATCTAAAAAAGATATTGTTTATTTTCAAGATGCAGGTAATTTTGAAACAATCGTCGAGAATAATTTAGCAGCTAATAAGTTTAAAATTGATGATGAAATAAGTATATACATTTCAACATTAAATCCAGAATCTAGTGCGCCATTTAATTTGTTTAAAGGAGCTCCAGGGAGTAATACGCAAAGAGAACAAGTTGATTATTTAGTAGATCAAGATGGTACTATTGATTTTCCAGTTCTTGGAAGGTTAAAAGTTGTTGGTTTATCTTCAAATGAATTAAGAATATTACTAACAGAAAAATTGTCGGATTATTTAAAAGATCCGATTATAAATATAAGAATTAAGAATTTTACTGTTTCCATTTTAGGAGAAGTTAGAAGACCTGGCACCTATGAAGTTAATGGAGAACAAATAACAATTCTTGAGGCTCTTGGTTTAGCAGGAGATCTTACAATCAAAGGTATGCGTGAAAACGTTTTAGTAATAAGAGACTTTAATGGTACGTTTGTTCATAATAGAATAGATTTGACAAGTAAAGAAGCAATGAAATCTCCAGTATATTATTTAACTCAGAATGATGTGGTTTATGTTGAGCCTAATAAATCTGCGGTAACTTCTGCAAGTTTAGATAATAGAGCTTCAATTCTTGTATCAGTAGCTTCAATTTTAATTTCAGCAAGCTTAGTATTAATCACAAGAAATTAAATTATTTAGTTTAAAATTTTTAAATAATTTTGTTCAAATAGAGCAGAATTTGTACTTATGGATAATAATGATGGTTTAAACTTAAAAGAATTAATAGGGACTTATCTTAAGCATTGGATTTGGTTTGTACTATGTGTGATTATTGCTATTGCTATAGCATTTTTTAAAATAAGATATTCTATACCAGAATATCAAGCAAATGCAAGGATTCAAATTATTGAAGAAAAAGGAGCTTCACCAGAATTAAGTGTTTTTCAAGATTTAGATATATTCTCAGGAACTAAAAATAAAGTTGAAGACGAAATACAAATTCTTACATCAAGGTCTAATTTTATTGAAGTTGTTGAAGATTTAAAATTGAATATAACTATTCAAGAAATTGGAAATCTTCGAAATTTAGAATTCTATAATAAATCTATTCCATTTAAGTTAAATTTTATGGTTTCTGATTCTATCTTAAGAAAATCATCTACTAATTTTTACATCACAGTTTCTTCTGAGACAACTTTTGGTTATGCTAAAAATGAAAATTCAGCAAAAAAAGTAAATTCATTTGGTAAAAAACTTGATACAGATATAGGTGGTATTATTATCACTCCTAATGATTTGAATGTATCATTGCTTAAAGGTAAAACATACCAAATATCAATTGGAAGAATTGAACGAGTAGCAGTAGGTTACCAAAAAAAATTAATTGCCGCAGTTTCTGAAAAAGAATCTAGTATTTTAGATATTTCACTTACAGACCCAATTGAAGAAAGAGCGACTGATGTTATCTCTAATCTTATTCGAGTATATAATGAACATTCTATAGCTGAAAAAAAAGCAGTAGCAGACAAAACAGCAGATTTTATTAATAAAAGAATTGTTGATATATCTACTAGTTTATCTTCAGTGGATCAGAATGCCCAAGATTTTAAATCAGGAAAAGGTATAACTGATATAGCTTCTGAAGCAAATATCAATTTAAATGTCGGAGCCAGAACATCTCAAGAATTAGAGAATGCTAAACTACAATTAGATATTGCTGAATCTATGAAGGAAATTGTTCAGAGCCAAGATTCTTACAATGAATTACCTTCTAATATTGGTTTGTCAGATCCTTCTATTACAAATACAACTTCTAAATATAATGAAATTGTAGCTGAAAGAAATAGACTTTTAAAGAGTTCTAATGAAAAGAACCCCATAATTGTTAGTTTAAATCAACAATTATCTGCCTTAAAATCTACAATGGAGTCAAGTTTAAATGGGATGACAAATAACTTGAGTTTACAAGTTAACAATTTAAGTCAACAAAAAAACCAGATAAGCTCAAGATTATATGCTGCTCCAAAAAATGAAAGAGCTCTTAGAGATATTACTAGAAAACAGGAAACTACTGAATCCCTTTATTTGTATTTATTACAAAAAAGAGAAGAATCTCAAATTACATATGCATCAGCAACTCCAAAGTCAAAAATAATTGATGAGGCTCATTTAGCGAGTAATAGACCAGTTTCTCCGAGAATCCCATTAATATATATGGCCTCAATTATATTGGGTTTATTATTGCCATTCTCTATAATTTATATATATGACCTTCTGGATGATAAGATTCATAATAAAATTGGAGTTGAAAAAATCTCTAAAAATATTCCAGTACTTGCTGAAATTCCAAAATTAGGAAAAAGAGAACCTAAACTTATTTCTGAAAATGATCGTTCAGTTTTAGCAGAATCACTTAGAATTTTCAGAACTAACTTAGATTATATTATAAAATCTAAAAAAGATAATAGACTTAAAAACAACCTTATTTTTATTACCTCAAGTGTTTCAGGAGAAGGGAAAACTTTTTTAGCATCAAACCTGGCAATGATTTTTGCAAATACGGGTAAAAAAACGCTTTTAATTGGAGCGGATATAAGAAACCCTAAGCTATATACTTTTTTTAATAATAATATTATTGATAAAACAGGTAAAACCTCAAGAGGTAATGCTAGAGGGTTAACGGAATATTTATATGACCATGATACTAAGCTTAGTTCTATAATAGAAACTATTTCTGTAAATTCTAATAGAATTGATTTAATTTATTCAGGGAAAATTCCACCGAACCCATCAGAATTATTGATGAGTGATAGAATGAAAACACTTTTTGATGAAGTTTCAAGTGAATATGACTATGTAATTGTAGATACAGCTCCTATGATGGTTGTAACGGATAGCTTATTAATAAGCCATTTTGCTGATCAGATAATTTATGTAACTCGAGCAGGAGTTACAGAAAAAAAAGTTTTACAATTCCCATTAAACCTTGTTAAAGAGGGTAAATTAAAAGGATTATCATTTGTTGTTAATGATGTTAAATCTTCTAATTTAGGTTATGGAGGTAAATATGGTTATGGTTATAATGTAGCTACAAAAAAGTGGTGGAAATTTTGGGCTTAATAAAAAGTATAAATTGTATTATCAATAATAGGGAGGAGTAAATCTATTTCTTTTTGGCTCACTTTAATTTTCTTTAATTCATTTAAGTGATTTAAATTATGTACATCAGAAGCAATAAAGTCTACTTGTTTCTTTTCTATTAGGTTCATGGCTACTTTCTTGATTGATGAACCATAATATGTACCAAGTGATAATAAGTTTACTTGAAATAAGATACCATTTCGCTTGTATTTTTCATATTTTGATGTATTATGCAAATAGGAATAGCGTTCTGGATGTGCTAGAATAGGAAAAAACCTTTTTGCTCCAATTCTTGTTATTGCTTCATTAAAATTTATAGAAGATTGTAAATATGACATCTCTATTAACAGGTAATTGTTATTTATTGGCATGACTTCTCCCTTATCTAAAAGGTCTTCAAAATTTGCATCAATCATATGTTCGGCAGCTGCATCAATCGAAATATCAGTCAAATTATTAGTAATCAATTCATTTTTTAGTAGACTTAATGATTTTTGAATTGTATCTGGAGAATTTGGATAGTAATTATCCATAATATGGGGGGTCGCAATAAAACGTTCTATTCCAATCTCAGAAAATTCTTTTAATAATGCTATAGATTCGTTAATATTCTTTGCTCCATCATCAATACCAGGGAGTATATGGTTGTGTATATCTACAAAGTGACCTAGGTAATCAATTAAAAATTTTTTCTTATTAAAAATATGAAACATTAAATATAATTTGATAGCAAGTGCAAAAGTACCTTATATATATCTATTAGTAAAAACAGAAATTATAAGATTTAATTAATTTTTATGATTTCAATAGTATTTTAAATACATGGGAAGTGTAATTTTGCAAAAAAAATAGTGCTAGTAGATTTTATCATTGCTATATTATGGAGTATTTCCCCTTTTGGAGAAGCTAAGGTTGGTATACCTTATGGCATGCTAAAAGGACTAAATATTTATTGGGTATTTTTGACCTGTTTTATAGCTAATATTCTTGTTTTTCCTCTAATGTTATTTTTTTTAGATAAAGTAAACCATTATTTTTTAAGATGGACTTTCTACAAAAAATCTGCAATTTACGTGGCCCGAAAAGCCAAAGTAGGTTCTGGTGATAAAATTAAAAAATACGGTTTTTGGGGTCTTATGTTTTTTGTGATGATTCCACTGCCAGGGACTGGAGTTTATGCTGGGAGTATCGCTACATACCTTTTTAAAATGGAAAAGAATAGTGCGTTTATGGCAAATGTAATTGGTATTTTCTTTTCTTCAGTTATTGTTTGGGTTACTACTTATTTATCTATGAAAGGATTATCTTAAATACGTATACAATTAGCTATATATAAGATTTCATAAAATAAAATAATTCGGATAAAATCTAAATTTTCTTATTTTTTTTATTAGCTAAATAATGGCTTCTAAAGTATATTTGTGTTGTGAAACATTTTCTTTTAATTATAGCAATTGTAATTTGTATAAAACCTCTATTCCCTTTTATGGAATATGCGTTTAATTATGATTATATATCAAAAGTTCTTTGTATTAATAAAGATAAACCTGAGCTAAATTGTAATGGTAAGTGTTATTTAATGTCTAAATTGGCCGAAGAGTCTAAATCTAAAGAAGATAAGAACAAAAGTATTCCTCTAGAGCATTCTTTTTCTTTGTTATTTTTTAATAAGATTCAAGAAATGTATTTTCCTATACATTTTTCGTATAACAAACAATTTTCTTACACTTTTAACGAAAACAACTATTCCTTTAATTTTTTCGTTACACTAATTAAACCTCCTATTTCATAATTCTCTTTATTTTCTATTCTCCTCATGGTAGTATTGAATTTATATGGTTTTTAAGTACCCATAAGTATTGATATGCTTTTACTTTTAATTGCATTTAATAGCTATATGGCTTAAGCTTCCTATATATTTTACTATCTAAGTAGAATATGAATTTTCATATCTATAAAACATCAATAGTACATAAAATAGTAGTTATCATACAATTCTTTAAATAAAGACATTGATGACTACTCACACAAAATATTTTAAATAGTTAAAAATGAAAAATTATAAAATAATCTTATTAAGTATATTCTCATTGGTTTTATTTTCTTGTTCTGATAATGATGAAACAAACTCAGAACTAAAAGGAGAGGGAGAAGTTTCTATTACATTTGATAATGGATTTAATGGAAATGATTTAATTATCGGCGCAAAAAATAGTGCAAATGCAAATGGAGAGGTGTTGACAATAACTCGCCTAAATTATATCGTCAGTAACTTTAGTTTAATTGATGTTGACGGAAATGAATACATTTTTCCAAAAGATGATAGTTACTTTATTATTAGTCAAGAAAATGAGATTGAAGATGTTGTACTGCCTAAAATTCCAGCGGGGGAGTATACCACATTAAAGTTTGGAGTTGGTGTAGACCAAGAAAAATACTTACAAGGCGCTGATGGTCAGGGGAACTTTTTAGCTTTAGCAGAAGACAATGAGATGATGTGGTCTTGGCAAGCTGGGTACAAATTTTTAAATTTTGAAGGAAACTTTACTTCTGATATTATTACTGAAGCTACAGACTTTAAAATACATATGGGTAGTCATGGTTCTAGCTTAGATAATTATAAAGAAGTCTCTCTAACCTTACCCATAAATGTGAAAGTAAGTGATGAAATGGATTCTAATATTCATTTAAAAATTGATGCCTCCAAAATTTTAATAGGATCTACCAATATAAAACTATCGGATAAATCTGTAATTATGGTAGATGAGGTTAAATCTCCACAAATAGCGGTAAATACTTCTGAAATGTTTGCTGTTGATCATGTACATAACGGTAACGGTCATTAAATAATTTTAAGACTAAAAATATAACTACCAATACAAAATTTTGGGAATTGGTAGTTTTAAATCTTTATGTTATGATTAGACAACTATGTTTTTTAAGTCTATGTACTTTGTTTTTTATGTCATGTTCTTCAAAAGAGGAAGAATATATTCAGATAAATACACCTCTTGTTTTTGAAGTGCCATCTAATTTTCCAGATGCAGTTTATAATCTTAAGGCAAATCCACCTACGTCGCTTGGTTTTGAATTAGGAAAGAAACTTTTTTACGATGGCAGACTTTCAGCAAACGGATTCATTTCTTGTGGATTTTGTCATGAACAACGAACAGCATTTACGCATCACGGGCATCAATTTAGCCATGGGATAGACGATTTAGAAGGTACAAGAAATACACCCGCAATACAAAATGTAGCATTCATGAGCGAATTTGCTTGGGATGGTGCAACATCTCACTTAGATCTATTTCCTATTATTCCGATTACAAATGAAGTAGAAATGGGGGAAACCATGAGTAGTGTTCTTTTGAAAATTAAATCAGATTCTGAATACCAAGATATGTTTGAAAAAGCATTTGAAGAGGGCGAGGTTACTACTGAGAATTTTTTAAAAGCACTTTCACAATTTATGGTGATGATGATTTCGGCAAATTCTAAATATGATTACTATATAAGAAATGAAAACGATGTTGATTTATCGGATATAGAAAAAGAGGGTTTAGAACTGTTTAAAGCGAAGTGTGCTACTTGCCATCAAACAGATTTATTTACAGATAATTCTTTCCGTAATAATGGCTTGCCACCCAATCCAAATTTGAACGATATAGGGAGAGCAGAAGTAAGTGGAGCGGTATCGGATAACTATAAATTTAAAGTACCGAGTCTTCGGAATATTGAATTAACAGCGCCTTACATGCATGATGGAAGATTCGGAAGTTTAGCTGCTGTTCTCGATTTTTATACCGATGGAGTTGTTGATTCACCTACGTTGGATCCAGAATTAAAAAAAGAAAATCGCTTAGGAATTTTGCTGACAGAGAGCGAAAAAATAGCCCTGATTGCATATTTGAATACATTAACAGATGAAAATTATATAAATGATACACGCTTTGCTGAATATTAAATCAAAATTTTTGATACTTACTTTACTACTTGTTACTCTTAACTTATTTTTTGTTCGCGGTAATGATTTTCCAAAAGAAGTAGAACCTTTACCATGTTTAGGTCATTATCATACAAATAAGTATGTTTTCGATTTTTGTGATACGTGTGGTTGTGGTAGTAGCGGAGGAAGTATGGGCTATGGTACTGGACTAAATACAAACTTTATTGGAGTACGTTACATCAATCAGCAATATAGATCTAGAGATGGTATATTTAACGATTCTCCGTGGATTAATGAATACTTTAATACTTTGCAAGTTTGGGGAAACTTTCCAATATCAAAAAGAATTTTAGTAAATGTAATTGCTCCATATCAATTTCATAATAGAAAACTTCCAGATGCAACTGAACAACATATAAGTGGTATTGGAGATATGAGTATATTAGGTTTTTACAACCTTATCGCTATTCAACCCGATAGTATTGTCTCTATAAAGCCTGAACATTATTTGCAAGTTGGGGGAGGTTTTAAATTACCAACGGGTGCCTATAGAAAAGCAAATAATGAAGGAAGTGTAAATCCAAGCTTTCAATTAGGAAATGGGAGTTGGGATTATATAATAGGGGCAAATTATGGATTTACGTATCGCAATTGGGGAGTAAGTACATTGATTAATTATACGATTAAAACTGAGAACTCAAAATCATATCAGTTTGGGAACCAATTAAATTATGGGATAAACGCCTTTAAAACCTATTATGTTTCTAATAACCTCGCTTTTACGCCTGTTTTAGGGATCGCTGGTGAAAATTATGAGGAAAATAAGGAGTTTGGTTTAAAAGTCGCAAATACGAAAGGCGATATTTTTCTAGGAAAAGTAAGTTTAGAAGCTACTCTTAAAAGCTATTCATTAGGCGTAGTAAGCATGCTGCCTATAGCCCAAAATTTGAATGGAAATAAAGTAGAATTAAAAAATAGACTGTCGGTTTATTTGAATGTGAATTTTTAAGTCGCTATGTTAAAATAAATAATGGTTGAGTAATTTAATTTTGCTCAACCATTACTATTTTTATAGCTCTAACTAATTTCAATATGGTCAATTTCTGAAACTAGTTCCTTCAAAGTTTTTTTTGCATCTTTCAACTCATTTAGAATAGCTTGTTGATGATGAAATAAGTCTTGATAATAAGCAATACCATCTTTTAAGTTAGCTGCAAAAGTTAGTAGATATTTATGCTGTTTCTCGTTTGTAACAAAATCATTTTCTAGTATAAGGTCTTTTAAATACGTTATATAAATCTGTAATTCTTTAACAAACATATGCGGGCGATCAGTTCTTGTAATTACATTAGTTCTTCCATAAATATGATCGACCATTTCAGTTAAAGCTATCTTTTTATTAAAATATGCCATATTAGGGCCTGGACATATAGAAACTCCTTTGCCTTCGATTTTGGTATCAAGATTATAGGCTAGTAATGCAGAAGTGCCTAGACCAACACAAGTACACGATTTTTCAGTGATTTTATTTAATTGATGAGCATATTCAATAGCACCGAGAATTTTTGAATCTAATTCTTTAATTTTTAAATGTTGATATTGTCTTGATGCAGTGCAAATGCCTGTTTCTAAAAAGTCTTTATTTAAAGCAACAAATTTTTTAGGACACGAACTTCCAGGATTTCCTTGAATAATTCGTTTCTCTTTTTCTATATCTTTTGTATTGCCTTTTAAACTGTGAAATGGAATTCCTAAAGGCGAAATAGCACTTAAATATAAATTTTTCTCTTTGGCAGCAACAAGTTTTTCTAGGGTGGCAACATCAACAGTAGTGGCTTCTGGAACTAAAAGAAAAGGGGTTCCCCATCCTAAAGAATCCATCCCGTAGTGCTTTAGAAGAAAGTCATGCTCTTCTGATGTGCCTACTCCGCCTTGAGCTGATAATTTAAGTGGTAGAATAGCTTTTGGAACAGTCTTATTTTTGTTTGATAATGTGGTTGTTAAAATTTCGAAGACTGATGCTCTTAAATTTTCTTTTTCTACTTTAAATTGATCAAGTATAGGCCCCATTAAATAGCCATCTGTAGCGAATGCATGACCACCACAATTGAGTCCCGATTCAATACGGTATTCAGAAACCCATATCCCTTTTTTAGCTAAAAATTTCCCTTGGATTAATGCCGAACGGTAATCGCTTACTTTTAATACTATTTTCTTTTTTATATTACCATTTTCATCTGGATAAAAGTCTTTAAAATGTTCTAAATAACTATATAATCTAGGATTCATACCTGCAGAGAGAATTAGAGAAGAACTAAGATTGCTATTTGCATAACCTCTTAATGCAGCGTGTGCATCATTAAACTCTATTGGTAATTTTTCTTTTTTGATATAATTATCCTTGTCTACTTTGGTCATAATATTCACATCGATACTTCCCATGTGAAGATTTTCTTTAATCCATATTTTAAGGTCGTCTAAGTCAAAATTATCTTTTGTTAGATTTTTAAATTCTTGCTTAAGTGATGATGAATCAGGTAACATTGAAAAGTATTTTTTTACTTCGACTATAGATTCGAATGTGAAGTTTTTGAACTCTTCAAACTTCTTTTGAGCTAAATCTTGAATGAGATTAAGGTATGATGTGATTCTTTTTGCTCTAAAATCAGTCATTTTTTCACTAATCTCTATATAGGGAAGCTCAAATTTATCGCAATACATCTTTCTTAATTTTTCTAGAAGAATATCATCAATAAGAGATATTACTGAATCTATGCCATATGGTGAAACTTTTAAAGGAGAATCAATAGTAAAACCTATTCCCATTACCGGAATATGAAATGAATGAACTTTTGTCATAACTAAATTTTGCAATTATTCGTGAGTGCAAATTTTCTTAGAAAAGAAATCTTAAAATATGATATTTATCAACTTAATAAGTTTTAAATATTTATTACTGCTAATAGTTATTAGTGCTTTTTTTAAGTGTATTATCATTCATTTGAGTATTACAATGTTATATCTACTCTAAACCTTAAGTTTTAACAGTAATTACTGTTAAATAAAGTTTAATTTTTTTTTAGAATAGGGCATAAGAAATAGATTTGTTAATACCTAGTTAATTAATTTTTTCTAGTTTTTATTTATACAAAATAATATGAAGATAAAATACCTTATTTATACTGTGCTTATATTAGGAGTAGGTGGGATGGTTGTTTATCGCGCTTCAAAAAATAGCGAGATAGAAAAGCCAAAAAGCCCAGATAGTATGGTCATGTCAACAACAGTTTCAGGAATAGTTTTACGCCCTCAAGCTTTTAACGATAACATCTCTCTTTCTGGAACATTAGAAGCTAATGAACAAATTGAAATTAGGAGTGAGGTTTCGGGTATTGTTGAAAGCATAAATTTTAATGAAGGTAGCAAAGTTACTAAAGGACAAGTACTATTTAAGGTAAATGATATAGAGTTACAAGCACAACTATCAAAAGTGCAAACAGCGCAAAAACTTGCGGCAGAAAATGAGAGAAGAGCTAAGCTTTTATTAGAAAAGCAGGCTATTAGTCAAGAAGAGTACGATATTTCAAGTGCTGATTTTCAATCAGCCAAAGCAGAGTCGGCTTTAATAGCAGCACAACTTTCTAAAACAACTATTCGAGCTCCTTTTTCTGGAATAATAGGACTTCGTTCTATTTCAAAAGGAACTTATGTTAGTCCTTCAACAGTAATTGCTAAATTGGTAAATACAGATCAGCTAAAAATTACTTTTTCAATTCCAGAAAAATACGCTTCCAAAATTAATATAGGAACATTACTTACATTCACAACATCAGATTCTAAAGAAAGTAACACTGCAAAAATATATGCTATTGAACCAGAAGTTGAAATTGCTACACGTACTTTGAAAATGAGGGCAATAGCTGATAATCCAAACGGAAAGCTTTTTCCTGGTACTTATGCGAATGTAATATTACCACTAGAAACCGTACATGATGCTTTAATGGTGCCAAGCGAATCATTAATTCCCGTTCAAAATGGGAAAAAAATATTTATTTCAGAAGGCGGAAAAGCTAAAGAAATTGATGTTGAAATTGGAGCTCGTACAGGGAGTTCTGTACGTGTTATTTCTGGATTAAAAGCTGGAGATACAGTGTTAACCTATGGCGTTATGGCATTAAAGAACGGTTCTCCTGTAAATGTATTATTTGAAGAATCAGAAACTATGACTGCTGAATAATGAATTTATCTACGTTAAGTATTAAGCGGCCTGTATTGACCATTGTAATGAATCTCGCCATAATTCTATTTGGAATTATTGGATATACCTATTTAGGGATACGAGAATTTCCTTCTATTGACCCAGCGCAGGTATCGGTTCGTACAAATTATTCAGGTGCGAATGCAGATATTATTGAATCTCAAATTACAGAACCTTTAGAAAAAGCAATTAATTCTATTGATGGTATTCGTAATATAACATCATCAAGTGTTCAAGGATCTAGCTCAATAAGCATAGAATTTAATCTTGATAAAAATCTAGAAGACGCTGCTAATGATGTACGTGATAAGGTTTCACAAGCTGTTCGAAGCCTTCCTGAAGATTTAGACGCACCTCCAGTGGTTTCTAAATCTGATGCTGATGCTCAACGTATACTTTCTATGACAGTACAAAGCGATGGAAAAAATATTTTGGAGCTTTCTGATTACGCAGAAAATGTAATTTCTCAACGGATTGAAACTATTCCTGGTGTAAGTAGTGTTCAAATATGGGGACAACGCAGATATGCTATGCGTTTATGGATAGATCCTTTAAAATTAGCATCTTATGGGCTTACTGTAGCTGATGTGCGCAGTGCTTTATTATCTCAAAATGTAGAATTACCTTCTGGAAAATTAACGGGTACCAATACAGAACTTACCGTTAAAACTATTGGTAATTTAAATACTGAGCAACAGTTTAATGATATTATCATTATGGCAGATGGTGAAAAACTTGTTCGGCTTAGTGATATTGGAAAAGCTTCCTTAGAAGGGGAGAATATGGAAACAAAGATGAGTGATTCTGGCCAACCTATGGTCGCAATTGCTGTTGTTCCACAGCCAGGAACAAATTATCTTGAAATAGCTGATGCTTTTTATGTAGAGTATGAAAATCTTAAAAAAGATTTACCGGAAGGCTTTAAATTAAATGTGGTTATTGATGATACTGTTTTTGTGCGAAAGGCAATCACCGAAGTGGCAGAAACCTTATTAATCTCCATAATCTTGGTGATTTTAGTCATTTTTCTATTCTTTAGAAACTGGTCTATGGCATTTAGACCTTTGATTGATATTCCAGTATCGTTAATAGCTACCTTTTTTATTATGTGGATGTTTGGTTTCTCCATAAATGTGCTTACGCTTTTGGCTATTGTACTTGCAACAGGACTTGTGGTGGATGATGGAATTGTAGTCACTGAAAATATTTACAAAAAAGTAGAAGAAGGCATGAATCCTATAGAGGCAGCTATTAAGGGGTCTAATGAGATTTTCTTTGCTGTTATTTCTATATCAATTACACTAGCAGCCGTATTTTTACCTGTAATTTTTCTTGAAGGTTTTGTGGGGCGACTATTTCGAGAATTTGGAGTGGTCTTAGGAGCTGCCGTACTAGTATCAGCTTTTGTATCGCTCACATTAACTCCAATGCTTAATGCTTACTTAATAAAACCCGGAAAACAAGAACATTCCAAGTTTTATAATTTTACGGAAAAATATTTTGTAAGAATGAATAAATCCTATGCAAGCTCATTAGGAGAATTTATGAAAAGGAAATGGTTATGCTTTCCAATTTTAATAGGGTGTATTGGTCTTATCATATTATTTTATAATCTTTTACAAAAAGAAACTGCTCCTTATGACGATAGAAGTTTTGTACGCTTAAATGTTTCAGCACCGGAAGGCTCATCTTATGAGTATATGGATAGATTGATGAATGATATTACAGAATTGATTAACGATTCGGTACCAGAAAAAAAAGTAAGCTTAGTGTTAACATCACCTGGTTTTGGCTCTTCTTCGGTAAATAGTGGACGTGCAAATGTAGCTTTGGTAGACCCCAGTGAACGGGAACGTTCTCAAAACGATATTGCAAATGATTTAGGACGTTGGGCAAAAGCTTATGTCGGAGGAAAATCAAGTGTCTCAGAACGGCCAACAATTTCAGTAAATAGAAGAGGTGGGCCACCTATTCAATTTATTATTCAAGCGCTAAACTTTCAAAAGCTAGAAGAAGTTATCCCTACTTTTATGCAAGAGGCAGAAAGTAATGAAACATTTTCGTTTGTTGATGTCAACTTAAAATTTGATAAACCTGAAATATATGTGAATATAGATCGCGAAAAAGCACAAAGTTTAGGTGTATCTGTATTAGATGTGGCTCAAACACTTCAATTATCATTAAGTGGTCAACGATTTGGTTATTTTCTTATGAATGGAAAGCAATATCAAGTTATTGGTCAGTTTGATAAAGAAGATAGAGACACACCTTTAGATTTAACCTCTATTTTTGTTAAAAATAAAGATGGTTTATTAATTCAATTAGATAATCTTGTTTCGACAACAGAATATAGTAGTCCGCCTCAATTATTTCATAACAATCGGTACATGTCAGCAACAGTTTCTGCAAACTTGGCGCCTGGTAAAAGTATAAGCGATGGAATAGATGCTATGGAAGAAATAAGAGCAAAAGTGCTTGATGATACTTTTACAACAGATTTAGGTGGCGAATCTAGAGATTTTGTAGAGAGTAGCTCTAACACCATGTTTGCTTTTGGTTTGGCCTTATTACTTATCTTTTTAATATTGGCAGCTCAATTTGAAAGTTTTATAGATCCAATTATTATCATTCTAACAGTTCCGATGGCAGTTGCTGGAGCAATGTTTTCTCTATGGCTTTTTGGGCAAACTTGGAATATTTTTAGTCAAATTGGAACTATTATGCTTATTGGATTAGTAACCAAGAACGGAATTTTAATTGTAGAATTTGCAAATCAACTTAGAGAAGAAGGAATGTCTAAATTAGAAGCTACTTTGAAAGCTTCTGAATCTAGGTTACGACCTATTCTTATGACTAGTTTAACTATAGCATTAGGAGCATTACCAATTGCATTGTCATTAGGTGCAGCATCAACTAGCCGTATAGGTATGGGTGTTGTAATTATTGGCGGAACATTATTTTCTTTAATACTAACTTTATTCGTTATCCCAGCATTATATTTCTTATGGTCAAGGGAGAAAAAACAGCGTCCTGAGTTTAAACTGCTTGAAACAACAAATTAAAATGAACAACCGTATTTATATTCCTATTATTTTAATCAGTATTTTTTTTGCAAATTTTAGTACTGCTCAAAAGATTCTTACGGTTGAAGAAGCTGTACAAATTGCATTAGAAAATAACTATCAGATAAAAATAGCATCTAATGAATTAAAGATAGATGAATTTTCTATTAGTCCTGGAAGAGCAGGAATGCTTCCACAAATTAATGCAAGTTTAACTGATAATAATAGTATCCAAAATTCTACACAGACCCGTTCTGATGGAACTATTGTTGAAAATGATAATGCAAAAAACAATAGCTTAAATTATGGCGTTGCTATGGATTGGACGTTGTTTGATGGTTTTCGAATGTTTGCAAATTATGATCAACTTAAAGAAACAAAAAAGCTAGGAGAGTCGGAGTTAAAACAAGTTGTTTTAACTAAGGTAGGTGATGTAATGATTACGTATTTTGATTTGGTGCAACAACAGCAACAACTTAGCGCATTAGATAGTACCATTATAATTTCTGAACAACGTGTTGATCTAGCTCAAAATCGATTTACAATTGGAAAAGCATCAAAATTAGAAGTGCTAAATGCTCAAGTAGATTTGAATACTGATCAAACACTAATGCAACGACAAAAAGAGTTGTATGCCAATACAAAGGTTCAGTTAAATGAGCATTTAGCTCGTGATTTGAAGATTGATTATAAAGTTGTTCCAGAAATTTTTGTAGACCAAGGACTTTTATTACCAGAACTTGAAACTCTTGTTGAAGAAAAAAACCCTCAGCTTCAGGCAGAATTAATTAACAAAAGAATTAGTGAACTCCAATTAAAGCAAATAAAAGCGTCAAGATATCCTACTATTTATGCCACTACTGGCTATAATTTTGGGCGTTCTGAATCAAGTTTGGGGTTTACAAGTAAATCAAACTCGAAAGGTTGGAATTATGGTTTTGGAGCGAGTTTAAATTTATTTGATGGTTTTAATCAGAACAGAAATGAAAAAATTAGTAGAATAGAAATTGAAAATAAAGAGGTTGTAATTGCTCAACGTACACAAGAATTAATGTCGCTTGTAAATACAACCTATCAAACATATTTGACGAACATAAGCTTGATTGAATTAGAGGCTAAAAATGAAGAGATTGCTCAAGAAAACTTAAAAATTACTGTAGAAAAATTTAAAATTGGCATTATTCCCACAATTGAATTTAGAACAGCTCAGTTAAATTATATAAATGCAATGGTGCGCCACAGTGATGCCAAATTTCAAGCAAAATTGTCTGAAATTATTTTAAAACAACTTGCTGGTAATTTAATTTTGTAGTTTAGTTCCTTAAAAATACTAGAAGCGTTTTTAAGGAACTAAATAACTTTAATATTTATAATTTATAGCTCTTTTAGTTCTTATAAATTTTGTCATTTTAAATTTTGAGTGTTCATACAATATAATAAGTCCGATTACAAAGCAAACAACAATAAATACCATAAATTGAATATTTAAGTAAACTATTCCTGCTAAAATACCTCCAGTAAGATATGATGTTACGATGACTAATAATAATCTTGCTTTATCTTTCATTTTTTCATTTTCTCTATATTCTTTTTTTGTAAACATTGCTAATAATATTCCTAAATCAGTTGTTAGCCCTGTTAAATGTGTTGTTTTTACTGCAAAATTTGAAATACTAGCGGTTAATCCATTTTGAATACCCATGGCAAATAACATAATAGCAATCATAATTTCAGTTTCAGTAAGTGTTTCTTGATAAAAATATTGCCCGTACAATCCTACAGACAATAAGCATAAAATTTCAACGACTAATGGAAATGCATGAGATTGATAACTATTTTTTTTGGAATGAATAATAATGAAATTCGACATGAAATTACCTATAAAGAATGAAAAAATCCATCCAAAAACTACAGCGGCTTCATACCAATTTTGTTTAGCAATTTCTTCTGCTAAAATGGCATAATGCCCAGTTACGTTTGAGGTAAAAGCAAAAAAGATAATTACAGAAGCTACATTCACCATCCCAGCAGAAAAGGCTGTTAAGCTACCTAACTTCATATTATCTTCTACTGTTCTACTATTTCTATATTTTCTTAGCATATTTTTTATCCTTCAATTTTTTTAAATGTCATTTTAACAATACCTCTTGCATGTATATCTGAATCAAAATAAAGTATCATTTCATCTTTACTTAATACATTTAAATTGTATTTTTCTGTTTTTAAATCTGGGTGAATTAAACTTAATACGTGCCCTCTTCCTTTTAAATTCCAATCTAATGGTTTTGAAACCATATGTTCCCCTTTTAATATTAATTCACCATTTGGAGAAAAGGTCCAAACTTCGGCTTGATGAATAATTAAATTTTTTACTATTTCTTTTTTTATTTGTTTCGAAATAGTTTTTGAAATTTGATTCCCATTTTCACTCTCTTTTTCAACTTTTTCATATTCCCAAGCAATTTCTTTCCAAGATCCTATTAAATTTTCTTCAGGACTTGTACTATTTAATAACATAGTTGTAAATAATATTAAAGCTATAGCAAACGATACGAGATAAAATCTTTTAGTACCAAATATGAATATCTTTTTCATAAAACTTTTCTTTTAATATTTAAATAAACTTGCTACTGAATCTTGAATATATTTGTTTGAATCTTGCTCCATTTCTACCTCGGTAATTTTAGGAACTACTTTTTTAATTTGAGGAATTAAATGGAGGTTTACTCTATTTGCTTTTTTATTAGTATAATTCATTGGAATATATGCTTCAGATATATTATGAACTTCCACGTATTTTTTTAATGCAAATCGATTAATCCCAAAATAAAGATCGGTTTCTATAGTATGAATTTTAGAGCAAAATTTATTAGCAATAATATCCTTTGCTTCACAAAATGCATTACTCATTAACGATTTCATTAATGTCTGTTTTCTAAAAAATAATAATTCTGGAATAGAGTCTGGTAATTTTGTACTGTGAACTAATAAAATGTGTAATTTTTTTTCTGAATGATGTTCTAAAACATATTTTAAAACATTTAATGACTCAACAGTAAAATCGGTAGGTATTAAAATTTTATTCATTTCCTTTTTGTTTTTTATAAGGAAACAAATTTATAATGATGAGGTTAAAATGGTTTTAAGACCAAATTAGAATAGTATTAGAATTGCTATTAATGATAATTGCCTATAGGTAATTTAATTTCAACAAGAGTTCCTATATCTTCTACAGATGAAACGTTTAAGACCCCGTTATGCATCTTAACAACATTACGTGTTAATGGTAGACCTATACCATAACCATCAAAATTATTTGTATTTGATGCTCTAAAAAAAGGATCATATATATATTTAATTTCACTTTTAGGAATTCCAATACCTTTATCAGAAACAATAACAATCACCTCTTTTTGAGTTGAACCTAATGATACTCTCACATCTTGATTGTTAGAATATTTGCATGCATTCATAATTATATTTGAAAAGGCTAGATGCAGTAATTGTTCGTTACCTTTTACTTTTAGTTTATCTGGAGATTCGGGTAACAAACTGAAATCTATTATAATTTTAGATTTTGGAGTAATACGGGTTACGGTATCTTTTACATCTAATACCAATTGATCAATCCTGACATTTTCGAATTTTTGTACTTTGCCATCATAACCAGTTTGGGCCAGAAATAATAGGGCTTTGGTTTTTTTATCTAGTTTTTCCGCTTCTTCTAAAATACCGTTTATAGATTCTATATATTCTTCAGGAGTTCTTATTCTGGATAATGCTACATCAGCTTCACCAATAATAAAAGTTAATGGAGTATTTAGTTCATGTGATGCATTACTTATAAAATTCTTCTGAGTTTCGAAAGCTGTTTCTAACCTGTTCAGCATATCATTAAAGGTTTTAGCTAACCCAGAAAGTTCATCATTATTTTCAGTAATAGGTAAACGCAGATGCATGTTTTCTGAACTAATATTTTTAACACGTAACGTAATTTTGTTAAGCGGTTGTAACACCATTTTTGAAAACCATAGCCCAGTACCTATAATTAAAAGTATGGTTATTAAAATTGAAATTAGTAAAAGATTTTTTAAAAACGCATTATGGTGTGTATTGTAATAGTTTTGTGCAGATACAATTGAAATATACGTTTGACTATTTTTTTTGTGAACAACTCCAGTATAAAAAACGCCATTACTTCTATAATTTGCTGTTCCTTTTTTAAATATATTTTCGATAAATGATACTGGAATTCCAATTAATTCAGCATCTTTTTTAATTTCTGAAACTTCCCATTTTAAAATGTAACTTTTTTCATTCGGTAATTCTTCTAAATAACCTTGTCGAAATTCTTTAATAGTAGTAATTTCTGGATGAGGTTGTTCTAATTCAATTTTTGCTGTTGTAATTGCTCTTAATTCTAATCTTTTATAAAAATCATTATAAGAATAAATAGAAATAGAATAATAAATAAACCCACTAAAAATAAGAATGTAGAGGGTGAAAATACTTGCGAAAAATAATACAATTTTAGTCTTTGTCTTCATCACTTTCTTTTAGCATATAACCCATGCCTATAAAGGTTTGTATGATTCGTTTGCCTCCATTTTTTTCTAATTTTTTACGCAAATAATTCACATATACATCTACTACATTTGTTCCCATATCAAAATCTACACCCCATACTTGTTCTAATAGTTTCATTCGTGTTAATACTTTTCTAGGGTTTTTTAAAAAAATTAAAAGAAGTTTATATTCTGTAGAGGTAAGAGATAAATCATAATCATCTCGTTTTACAGTTTTATATTCATCGTTTAACTCGACATCTAAAAATGTATAAATATATTTGCTTCTTTTTTCAGAATTAAAATTATTAGAACGTTTTAGTAAGTTTTTAATTCTAGCAATTAATTCTATAAACTTAAAGGGCTTAACTAAGTAATCATCAGCTCCTGTACTTAAACCTAAGACAATGTTTTCGGCACTTCCTAATGCGGTTAAAAAAAGAATAGGAATATTTGTATGAATTTTTCTAATTTCTTTACAAACTTCTAATCCGTTAATATTAGGTAGCATAATATCTAAAATAACTAAATTGAAGCTCTCTGGATTAAAAAGTTCTAATCCAGATTCGCCTGAGAATGCAACACTAACATCAAAACCTTCTTCGGTTAGTCCTTTATTAATAAACGAGCACACTTTTGGGTCATCTTCTACTAATAAAATTTTATTTTTTTGCATTCTATTTTTTTCATATTGAAATTTCAATCAATAATTAATTATCGAATCGTAAATATAAAAAAGAATTTTTTGGTTAAAGAGTATAGGTATGGTTAAAACTATTTTTTATACTTAACAGATTTAATTTTATAGCGATAAGAATTAAGATTTATTTGCCGATACAAAAACTATTATTGTAATGTTTAATGGGCTTTGGTTCAATCAAGGTACAAATAAGGTACAGTTTAGGTATAATTAGAGATTATTTGAAATGTAAATCCAATTAGAATAAGGACTAGCCCAACTTTTGACCAGAAGTTATATTTTTTCCACTTCTTTTTTTCACTTTCATCACTTTTCTGAACAGCTAAAAATACAGTTCCTTCTTTACTTATTTCTGAAGGAAGTCCATACTTGAATAACATTAAAACCCCTATTATATCAAAGACAAGCCCTATTGTATTAATCGTGTTACTGGTCATTTCAAGTATTTGTTACTGGTTTTTGAAAAAATAAATGATGTTCTGTTTGTTGGTAAGTAGTAAAGATATTCCCAAATATTTCATCATGCAATTTATAAGTGAATGGAAATTTTAAAATTCTTAGCAAATCTTAGCAATTTCAAACTTGAATTCAATTAGCTTTATTCTTGTAAATGTCTGATTTTAAACATAAAAAGCCCCTAGCGAATCATTCTAGGGGCTTTCCAAAACAAGTAAATAAAGAAAGAAAAGTATTGTATTAGGACTTAATCCAATAGGCATTTGGAATTAACTCACCATTTTCCCAGTCAACAATGTTACCAGTTGCCTTTCTAAGCTCATGCAACTTATGATTTTGATGGTTTGGAAAATCTATGTGTTCCATTGCCATAAGTCCGTTAAAAGCTTCTATCAGCTTTGTACTTGCGTCTAACCTTTCAATTTCCTTTTCTGTTTCCGCATATATCATAAACTTTTCTTTGTCGGTAATGGTAGAAATTTGGGTTGAATTTATCCAAACCAGTTTACCGCTCAACTTACTATAACCCTCTATTGCTTTTTTTAGTGGCGCAAGGTTTATTTCAAGCATTTCAAAAAGCTTTTCTGTACTTACTGGAATGTTTATATTAGGTCTGTGAACCGCTTCAATCGCTTTAGTCACATAATCCAATGGATTAGACATAAGCAATTCATTTTGTTGCTTAGTGGAAGGCATTGTTATAAGCCTTTCCACTTCTTCAGCTACTTTGTACCAAGCATCAAGCTTTTTTTCGCTTTGCCCTTTTGCTTTTCGGTATTCTAATTCTTCAAATTTGATTAACTTTTTCATTTTGTGATATTTAGATTATTGATAATTGATATTTCCTATTTTATACGCCTTGACCCTTATTTCTAAACTGACTAGATGGTATTCATAGCCGTTGGTAATTTTTGTGAACCTTCCAGATAAATCCTTTTCGGTCGTAATTCTTTTGTATGTTATATCCCTATGCAAGGGCAAACGTTCCCTGATGTATTGATTGAAAATAGCTTTGGTAGGTGCTATGATTCCGATTATTTGATTTTTATATGCCATTTTTGGACTTATTCTTTTTAGTTATTTTCTATTTGCTTTTGTAGCAGCTTTACCCATATACTTGAAGGGGTAATTATGCTACAATTTCACTTTCTGGAAGCTGGGTAATTATGCTACACTTTTTAATCATTTCGGTTCTAAGCTTCTGATAGAGATTTTGAGAATTATTAAGTATGATTTGGTTTAGTTTCTCTTTGTGCCTATGTCTATGATTTGGCTTTAATTCATCAATCCAGTATCTAGGATTGGAATACCTTTCTAAGGACTTTATCTGGGGCTTTTTAAGACCATGATTGTAAATGGTTTTATCATAGTAAACTACTTCAGCAAATCGCTTTAGTAGTAGCTTGCAAGCATCTTTTAAATTGTTCTGGTTAATATCTGCAAACGTCTGAATACCAATAGATTTCATTTCAAACATTTTGCTGAATTTCAATTCAAATCTTAGGGTGAAAGTGTTCATTCCGTATTGTGATGACTTGTTATAAATCTTCAAATCAAAATGCTGATGGCTGACCCTTGCGAAATCTCCATTGTAGCGGTATTCAAACATTTTGTTCTTATGGTATAGCAAGCCTTTAATGAATAGTGCTGGGTCAAATTCTGGTTCTGCATTTATTCCAATTTCAATACTTCTAATTTGCATCTGGTCGGGTTCGCAATCAAACAATTTCATTAAATGGTTCTTCATCTCAACTAAATCCTTAAAAGTGAATTGATTACCGTTAAAGCCTTTGTTATTGTTGAATTTTGAGGGGTTAAGGTTCTTCAGGGAATTGCAAAGCTTATGAAGACTACCAGAAAAAACGATTGTACCCGTGTCATACACCGTAATTTTGCAATAGTGGTAGTTAGCTTCCTTTTTGTCCAGTAATTCGCCTGTACGCTCGGAAACCCCTCTTATAAATTCCAGATATGGCAGATTGCCTAAACGCTGAAGGTTTATATCTGTTAAAAGCAATTTGATGTAATCGACCATTTTCATCTTCTGTAAAGGTCGTTTCGGTCAGAAGCATCCCAGAGCCTTTCATTCTCAATCTTCAGTAGCCTGTTCTGTTCTTTTTCTAATTGAATTTTTTCCTTTTCCAGCTGGAACAGCCGTGAAATTATCATAGCCCTTAGTTCGTCATTGTATTTAGACGCTATGAATAGTATTTCGTCTTTTTCTAGTCTGAACATAGGCAGTTTACGTCCAGTAGAATCTGAATATTCACTAAGCGCAAAATTGCGTTGAGTAACCTTGAACCAAGAATTTGACATTTCTCGAATATCTCTAAGTATATCAGAGTGTCTTTTTTCCGTGAGTGCGGAAAGGTCAAGACTGGTCATACATTCCTGTATTATGGATATATCAGCTTTAGACACGATTACAATTTTATTTTTTAGACAAAAATGAATTTGCTTCAGAAGCCAATTCCTTTAGGGTCTTTTGTTTCCCTGTCTTAATCCAGTCAATTATATCGGACTTGAAGAAATAAAGCCTGTTACCTTTTTTGTTGAAGGGAATTTCATTACGCTGAACATATCCATAAAGAGTGGGTACAGTCAACCCAGTCAATTCAGCGACTTCTTTAATCTTAATAGGGTTATTGGGTTCGGGTTTAGATTCTGCCTTTTGAAGAAGTAAGGCTTTCATTTCTAAAACCTCATTTTTGAGGTCAGCAACCAGACTAGGTAATTGGTCAAATTTTAATGCTTCCATTGCTATGCTTTTTGAATTACACAGCAATGATATGGGTTACTTTATGCCAGTTAAAACACTAAGTATAATAAGTATTAGATTAGTACATTTAGTTTTGTTCTAGTAATTTTTACTAAAGTTTGTTTTTAAACTTTTATTATTAAAGCCGACAAAATAATCTCCTAAAAGTGCAATATATTTTTTTTGTTTTCCATAAGGTTTCCCTGCAATTCGCTTATAATAGTCGTAGAATATGCTTCTAAAAACTATGTCTGTGGGTTTGTTATTGATGGTGAACCCTTTTTCAGGTAGCTTATTTTCCTCAAAAGCTAAAACTAAATATTCTTTTAACCGCTCATAATCAATGTATTTGGTCTTTACTAGATTGCTGTAAAAGAAGTCAAGAACATCTTTTTCATCAACATGGTCAAAATTATTTGAGAATTCAAATTCACCAACAGCTGTATTTTTATGAACTTCTATTTTTTTTATTTGTTCTTCAGAAACAAATTCAACTAAATCTTTCAGGTTTTTGAGTTTGCTTTTTTGAACTGGAAGTTCGGTGTGATAACCTTTCATTACACTTGTGAGTTGTCCAATTTGTTTTTGGTCTTTTTCAATATATCCTATTCTTTTTTTTAGGTTTAAAATCCTACTATTGATTTCTTCCAACAATAGAGTTTTAAAAGAAGGACTTTCCTTAGCCAGACTTTTTAGTTTTTCGCATTCATCAAGGTTTTGAAGTATTCCGCTGAATTCTATTAGTTCTATTATGTTTTTCATATCAATTAGTATTCTACAAATCCAGTTTAATTTTAGTCGTTGCTGTACGCTTTGTTTCGTCAACTATTTTAGCGTAAATCTGGGTAGTTTTTAAGTCCTTATGACCTAGCATTTTTGAAACCGTATATATGTCTGTACCACCCTGTAATTGAAGTGTTGCATATGTATGTCTGAAGCTGTGAAAAGTCAAATGCTTTTGAATCCCTGCACTCATAGCCCATTTAATAAGCTGGCTATTCTGATGGGCTGAATAATTCAATCCTTCAAATACCCTTTGTTCTGATTCTTTTGGTTGACCCAGTACTTCATAAGCCTGTTCTGCTATTGGTAAGAATTCATTGCTTTTGGTTTTCTTTTGCTGAAACTGGATAAAGTAGCCTTGACCGTTTATGTGTACTATTTCTTTCCATTTCAATTTAGATACGTCGGAAAACCTCAATCCAGTTAAAGCAGAAAAAATTGAAGCTTTTTTCAGCAATGGGCTAGGGCATTCAGCCTTTACCAGTTTATTCAATTCTTCTAGGGTAAGAAAGACCCTTTTAGTGTCAGCTTGCTTTATACTTTCTATTTTTCCATTCAGGTCAAATGGAACTATACCATCCTTAAACGCCTGTTTTAAAGTAGCTTTGAATTTATTGAAATAGCTATGTGCTGTATTTTGTGCTAGTGTGGTTTGGTTGCTTCGTCTGCTTTTGGCATTCAGCAGATAGTACTTATAATCATTGCAAAACTTTTCGTTGAGGTCTGCAAATGTTAAGATTTCATTGGTAAAGGCTTTCAAGTAGAATAATGATGAAAACCAAACATCATAATTTTTACCTTTTCGTTTCTCCATAAGCTGTTCGTAGTAGTCAATAAAAGAAATCTTGCCTTTTTCATTGGCATCAATCCTTTCAAGTTCAAAAGCTGTGTAAATTTGGGGCTTATTCAGTTCGTTGTCTCGCTTCTGTTTGATTTGCTCGGCTAATAATAGAGTTTGTTTATTGTCTTGCTTCTGAAGTGGATTTTTTGGCTTATCGTAAATGTATAATCCTAGAAATTCCCTTCGTGTTGGTTTGTCAGAGCCAGAAACCTTTATCGCAGGGTAGAGTCCAGATATAAGCTTTTGCGCCCTTTGGTTATTGCTTTTTGCCTTAGTGTAACTTTTATACTCATTTTATAAACAGTTCTATTTCAGTAAGTTATCTAATTCTATTCGCTTTATTATTGTACGGCTACCTATCTTAGAAGCTTTTATTTCATCATTCTTGATTTTACGCCAGATAGTCCACCTACTCACAGAAAGAAGCTTACAGGCTTCAGCTATTGTTAAAAACTCCTTACTCTTTAACTCTTGAATAGGTAAAGAAATTGTTTTTACCGTTTCGGCATTGCTCGCTTCAATCTTCTGTTTTTTGATATTCGCCTTATAAGCCCTGCTATTGCACTTATGGGAACAAAACCGTGTTCTAGTAGTTCGGGCTGTAAATTCCTGTTTACAATGCTCACAGATTCTTTGTACTTCAATATTACTACTCATTGTTGCTATATGGTGCATCATGTTGCAGAGTGTTGCACTATGTTGCAGAATTTATTTGATTAAGCCAGAATAGGCAAAAATTTGTACCTCAAAATTAAATCGGTACAATAAAGGTACAAACTATTGCGTAATTAACGTATAATAGATATTAACAACCAAATACTAGAAGTAATGATAAACCCTTATTTTATAGGGTGTATAGATGTATTTTTATTGTTTTAGTAGTTGTTAAATAAGTGAGGTTACTTCCCGATACAGAAATTCGCAAAAATATTCCCCAATAAATCATCAGAGGTAATTTCGCCAGTAATTTCACCAAAATGATACAGGGCTTGCCGAATATCAATGGCCAATAGATCTCCCGAAAAGCCAGAATCCATTCCAAATTGTACTTTCTGAATTTCTTCTAGTGCTTTTAAAAGCGAATTATAATGTCTAGAATTGGTTACAATAGTCTCATTATTACGGAGAGCTCCAGTATTTATTAAGCTTAATAATTCAGACTTTAGTTCATCAACTCCTGAGCCCGTTTTTGCAGAAATATAATTTACAGCAGACAGTTCTTTAGTGATGATTTTTTTTGTTTCATTAGTAAGTGCATCTTCTTTATTGACCAACACTATAATTGGTTTTAGAGGGTTTTTGTTTTTAATTTTTTCTATTTCAATTTTAGTATGATTTAATTTTTCTTTGTCATGTATTAATTGATAACCATCAGCTAAAAGAATTATTACTTGAGCTTGCTCAATTTTCTCAAATGTTTTCCGAATTCCGATGCCTTCTACTATATCAACAGTTTCTCTAATACCAGCAGTATCAATAAAGCGAAAGCCTATACCACCAATAGAAATTTCATCTTCAATGGTGTCTCTTGTTGTGCCTGCAATTTCTGAAACAATAGCTCTTTCTTCATTTAATAAAGCATTTAATAAGGTAGATTTTCCAACGTTTGGTTCACCTACAATGGCAACAGGAATTCCGTTTTTTATAACATTTCCAACAGCAAAAGAATCTATTAATCTTTTTAAAACATGCTGAATTCTGTTTATTAAATTTTGAAATTGATCTCTATTGGCAAATTCTACATCTTCTTCAGAAAAATCAAGTTCTAATTCTATAAGGGATGCAAAATTTAAAAGTTCGGCTCTCAGTTCTTTTATTTCGTTACTAAAACCACCTCGCATTTGTTGAATAGCAATTTGATGGCTTGCTGCATTATCAGATGCAATTACATCTGCTACAGCTTCTGCTTGACTAAGATCTATCTTACCATTTAAAAAGGCTCTTAAGGTAAATTCCCCCGCATCTGCTGTTCTGCAACCGTTTCTTAAAAATAATTGTAGAATTTCTTGTTGAATATAGGTAGATCCATGACATGAAATTTCTACCACATTTTCACCAGTATATGAATTAGGGCCTTTAAAAATTGAAACGAGTACTTCGTCTAAAGTACGATTACCGTCCATAATATGGCCAAGTAAAATAGAATGACTTTTTTGAGCTTCTAACTTTTTTCCTTTTTTAGAGATAAAGTTTTTAGCTACTATGTTTATGGCATTTTTTCCTGAAATTCGTATTATAGCAATTGCGCCAGCTCCAGATGGTGTTGCTAATGCGATAATGGATTCATTTGGAAACATAAAATAAATTTAATTGCAAAAATATGAAAAAGCTATTCATTTAGCTTCTGTTTAATTGTTTTTGAAATTTTTGTAATATGATTTTAAAAAAGTGAAAATAAAATAGCTATCACCAAGAAAAAATTGACTAGCATGAACTATAGAAAATTAATTGTAACAATTTAACCTCTTTTGCGTCATATTAGTACATCAATCATAAAAACTAAAATCATGCAAAGAGAAAACAAACAATTATTGGTTATTACTCACCTGAGTCAATTACTAGATGTGATTACAGGTTTTGGAGGCTTTCTAGTTCCTTTAATATTGTGGCTAACACAAAAGGAAACAATTGTAGATATGGATAAAAACGGAAAAGCGATTCTTAATTTTAGAATAAGTATGTTCTTATATTTTTTAATCAGTATTCCTTTAGTATTATTATTCGGACTTGGACTGCTTGGCTTTATAGCAATTGGAATTTTAAGCTTTATTTTCCCCATTGTAAATGCAGTACGAGTTAGTAATGGTGAAAGTCCATATTATCCTATGAGTATAAAATTTTTATAAATAAAAAGCATATTATAAAAATCAAAAATCCCCAATAAAATTAATTATTGGGGATTTTCTATAAAGTATAATTGGTAATTTAATTGTTAAGCATAACAGGCATAACCAACATAGTTATAATCTCTCCTTCATCCAATCCATCAACAGGAGTTAAAATTCCTGCTCTGTTTGGAAGACTCATTTCTAAAGATACATCATCAGAAGTTAAATTGGCTAACATTTCAACTAAAAATCTAGAGTTAAAACCAATTTGCATGTCATCACCTTGATAAGAACAAGTTAAACGTTCTTCTGCTTTGTTACTATAATCAATATCTTCTGCAGAAATATTAAGTTCTGCACCAGCTATTTTTAATCTAATTTGATGTGTGGTTTTATTTGAAAAAATGGAAACCCTACGGACAGAACTTAATATTTGATTTCTTGAAATAGAAAGCTTGTTTGGATTTTCTTTAGGAATTACGGCTTCGTAATTAGGATATTTCCCGTCAATTAAACGACAAATAAGCTCAGTGTTTTCAAAACTGAATTTTGCATTGCTATCATTGTATTCAATAGTAACGTCAGATTCACTGCCTGCTAAAATTCCTTTTAAAAGATTCAAAGGTTTTTTTGGCATGATGAATTCTGCAACTTGTGAAGCCTTAATATCTGTTCTTTGATATTTCACCAATTTATGAGCATCGGTAGCAACGAAAGTTAAATTTTCTGGAGAAAACTGAAAAAAGATACCACTCATTACAGGTCTTAAATCATCATTACCTGCGGCAAAAATTGTTTTATTTATAGCAGTTGCTAAAATATCTCCAATAATAGTTGTAGAGCTTGGATTAGAAAGCTCGACTGCTTTTGGAAATTCAGCACCATCTGCATAGGCTAATGCATATTTACCATGATTAGAGCTAATTTCTACTGTATTATTATCTTCTACAACGAAAGTTAGTGGTTGCTCAGGGAACGTTTTTAGAATTTCTAATAATAATTTAGCTGGTACAGCAATTAAGCCCTCATTATCTGAATCTACATTTAGAACGGTACTCATTGTTGTTTCTAAATCTGATGCAGAAACTATTAACTGATTTTGTTTTAAATCAAATAGAAAATTATCTAGAATTGGTAGTGTATTGCTATTGTTTATGACACCACCTAAAACTTGTAATTGTTTTAATAAATACGTACTAGATACTATAAATTTCATTCTTTATATGTTTTGTTTTCTCTTAAATTCTTGCACTATTTTTAATGATTTTAGTTTTTTTAGTATTTATAAAGCCTTAAAATCACAACCATTGCAAGAAAAACAAAGATATTTTAATTGTTGTTTTTAAAGAAACAAACTTATTAACACTTATTAGCTATCAAATTAGAAGTGAAATACTAATATTAAGTCTTTTATTTAACCTGAATCTCACTGTTAATCAACCCAAATACTACTTATTTTAATCTTATTTGATATTAATTTTATTTCTATTTCTAATTTAAGATGTTTATAAGTAAGTTTTAGTTATCATTTTTCAGAACTAATTTTATATAAAATCAATTGTAATTGTATCTCTATAATCTAAACCAATTAAAGTTGATGCCCCACCAACCGTATTTAAATCACTTTTATAAATAGCTAATTCTATATAATTTGAAGAATTAAATAAGGCAAGCAAATCTCCAGGACCATTTCGTTTATCCTTTTCTATATCAAAATTTATAATGTCGCTGTATTTATTATGAATTTGAGTTATTTTTTTATTTCGAGCATTTAAAATAAAATCTCTGCCTTTTCTATAGGCTTCAAATGTATGGCGTTGAATATTGGTTATTACATTTCCAAAATTATCAATATATATAACACTACCAACAATACCGCTGCCATTTTCTAAAATTCTCGGAGCAAATTCTCGGATATCTTTTAAATCTTTAAAAATCTTACCAACAACTTCTAGAGTACCTCCTCGGGCTATATGGCAAGCTACTTTTACAAAAACATCTAAAACAGGAAAAGAGCCATATTCAGGGTTTGGAATTTTAATTTCAAACACTTTATCAGGCTTAATTTCAGAAGTTATTAAAGATATAACACCATTATTTGCAGAAATAAAATAATGACCATCAACTAGAATTGCAATATGCTGATTTTCAGGGGTAGGTTCGGAATCAACACCTACAATATGTATAGTGCCTTCAGGGAAGCTTTTATATGAATTTTTAAGGATATAAGCGCATTCAGGAATATTAAACGGACTTATTTCATTAGAAATATCAACAATTTGTGCATTTGCCAATTCTTTGTAAATAGTACCCTTTATTACGCCAACAAAATGGTCTTTGTATCCAAAATCAGTAGTTAATGTAATGATTGCCATGAAGGACTGTTGATATGTTTTTTACTTTATCAAACTGATTTTTACTTAAGTTTGTTAAACAAAATTACATAAAATTTAAGGCAACTAAAATTAATATTTATAAGGCTATTAATTAAACCCGATATTCTTTGAACGAACTTATAATTGAACTTACGGAAATTAGTCCACGCGAATTTTTTGGACAACAAAATGAAAACATTGATTTACTTAAAAAGTATTTCCCAAAACTAAAAATAGTTGCTAGAGGCAGTAAAATTAAAGTCTATGGCGATGATGAACTTTTAGAAGAGTTTAATAGGCGGTTTAATATGCTCACAGAACATTATGTGAAGTATAATAAGCTTGATGAGAATAGTATTGAACGTTTACTAATGAGTACTGGAAAAGATGATTTAACATCGTCGGAGAGTAGTGGAGAAGTTCTTGTGCATGGAGTTAGTGGTCGCTTGATTAAAGCACAGACGGTTAATCAACGAAAACTTGTTGACGCTTCAAGAAAAAATGATATGGTTTTTGCCATTGGTCCCGCCGGAACTGGAAAAACTTATACAGGGGTTGCACTTGCTGTACAAGCACTTAAAGAAAAAAGAGTACGCAGAATTATATTAACTCGACCAGCAGTGGAAGCAGGGGAGAACTTAGGGTTTTTACCTGGGGATCTTAAAGAAAAATTGGATCCATATATGCAGCCACTTTATGATGCGTTACGAGATATGATTTCTCCTGAAAAGTTGGCTTTGTATATCGAGAATGGAACCATCCAAATTGCACCATTGGCTTTTATGAGAGGTAGAACATTAGATGATGCTTTTGTGATTTTAGATGAAGGTCAAAATACAACTCATGCCCAGATGAAAATGTTTTTAACAAGAATGGGTAAAAATGCGCGGTTTTTAATTACTGGAGATCCTGGACAAATAGATTTGCCTAGAAGAACAATTTCTGGCTTAAAAGAAGCTTTACTAGTATTGCAAAATATTGAAGGAATATCAATTATTTATTTAGATGATAAAGATGTGATACGTCATAAATTAGTTAAAAAAGTTATTGAAGCCTATAAAGGTATTGAGCATCAGAATTAAGTATTTTATATAGACTAAGTACGCATGAGTAATACAATTATTGATACAAATTTCAACTTTCCTGGACAGGTAAGTGTTTACAAAGGAAAAGTAAGAGAGGTTTACCGATTAGAAAATGATATTATGGTCATGGTTGCAACTGATAGGCTTTCTGCTTTTGATGTTGTGATGCCAAAAGGTATTCCATATAAAGGTCAGATTTTAAACCAAATAGCCACTAAAATGATGGCTGATACCGCTGATATTGTTCCTAATTGGTTAATAGCTACTCCAGATCCAAATGTAGCTGTTGGTCATGCATGTGAGCCTTTTAAAGTTGAAATGGTGATAAGAGGCTATATGTCTGGTCATGCAGCCAGGGAATATAAAGTTGGTAAAAGAGTATTATGTGGTATTGCAATGCCAGATGGTATGAAAGAGAATGATAAATTCCCTGAACCCATCATCACTCCAGCAACAAAAGCCGAAATGGGTGATCATGATGAAGATATATCAAGAGAAGATATTTTAAAAAGAGGAATTGTTTCAGAAGAGGATTATATCGTTTTAGAAAAATATACTAAAGCTCTATTTCAAAGAGGTACGGCTATTGCAGCAAAAAGAGGTTTAATTTTAGTAGATACTAAATACGAATTTGGAAAGACAAAAAATGGTGAGATTGTATTAATTGATGAAATACATACACCAGATTCATCTCGGTATTTTTATGCAGATGGCTATGAGGAGCGTCAAGAAAAGGGAGAATCGCAAAAACAACTTTCAAAAGAATTTGTTCGTCAGTGGTTAATTTCTAATAATTTTCAAGGTTTAGAGGGGCAAAAGGTTCCAGAAATGTCAGACACATATATAAATTCTGTTTCAGAAAGATATATAGAATTATTTGAGAATATAACAGGAGAGTCTTTTGTAAAAGCAGATATTTCAGATATTCAAGACAGAATTGAAAAAAATGTTTTGGCGTATTTAAAGTCTTAAATAAAAAGTTTATACCATATTATGGTAAATAATAGCAGATATAATAAACCCTATTAAAAACAGTAAACTTTTTATTTTTTTGGCTGGTGTCATCTATATGATTATTAATATTCTGGTGGAATATACTAAAAATATAGGGAAAAAATGCATTTCATCGGATTTTTATGCATTTCATCGATGAAATTAAATATAGATGTCTCTAAATATACTAAAAAAAGTGAATATTTTACTTTAATAAGTATTTTAATGTCACTTCTCTTTTTTCTTTTAATTTTGAAATAATTTTTAAAAATAGGATTGCGGTAATATATGCATCACCCATAGCGGTATGCCTATCTTTTTTGGATATATTAAATTTATCTGCTAAATCATCCAATGAATAATGCTCTTTTCTATGAAGTAGATTAGACTTTATCAATGTTTTTTTATAAAGTGTAGAAGTATCTAAGAATTTATTTTTTAGCTCAGGAAAACCATTTCTAAGTAAAGCATTATTAATCATTGTTAAATCAAAAATAGCATGATGTGCAATAATTACGCTATTGCCAACATAATTTAAAAAAAGTTCTAATGCTTCAATTTCTGTTACCCGAGGGATAGTTTCATTTTTTAAAATGCCATGAATTTTAGCAGATTCTTTACCATAAACTTGTTGCTCTATAAATACTTCAAACCCATTTTTGATAGAAATGCTGTCATTTTGTAACTCAATAGCACCTATACAAAGCATACGATCTTCACTATAATTAAATCCTGTAGTTTCTGTATCGAGAACTACAAAATTAATATCTTCTATTTTTTCTGAGATTTTAAGCTCAAATTTCTTTTCATAAGTCCTCCAAAAACTCGGTAGTCCAGATGTATCTTTTTTGAAAAAATTAAGCATTACATCGTTTTTAATTGAAACCTAATTGTTACTAATTCTTGAATTTCCTTTATAGTTTTAAAAGTACGCTTCAGCTTCATTTTTTCTTCTTTTGATAAGGTATTTAAATTGATAAAGCGTCCAGAATCGTTATGCGATAATCCTTGTTTAGTTCTAAATTTGAGTAATGCTTTTGATGCATAAGAACAGGCTAAATATATTTCTTTGTTATTGGGTTCTAATTCTGCAAGTTTTTCAAAACGTTCAGAAGTATTATTAATTGATTTTATAGAATGTGACAAAATAAGTACCCGAGCAGCATCTGTTAGAGGTCTTAAAGCTCTGTTTTTTACATCAAAAGAATCTTTATGAGCACCATCTTGTTCTACTAAAAACTGTCTAAAAAAACCGGTAGGGGAAGGATTTTGTAAAGCTCCTTTTGCTAAATGGACAAAGAAAATGGGATATTTTTTAACATTATAAAATATATGATCAGAGAGTTCATTTGCAAGAGTAATTTCTCCATAAACCGGATTGTAATCAAAGAAAATTGAAGACAACAAAACTTCATCTATTCCGGGATTTATAATCCAATGCGATGTTAATTTTTTCCATTCACTTAAACTAAGGCACCATTGTGGGTTAGAAGCCATCATTTCGGCTGGACAATATTCATATCCTATATCATTCAAACCTTTAGTGACTAATTTTGAAAATTCGAGAAAATAGTTAGTTGTTTTTGGCAATAACTCTTCTGTAACATCTTCAAAAATTAGTGCATTATCTTGGTCTGTGTGTAGCATTTGTTCACTCCTACCTTGGCTACCTAAAGTCAACCACGTAAACTTGACTGGCGGAGGTGAAGTCATTTTATCTAATGCAATTTTAATAGTTTGTTTTATACAAGCATCATTAAGTTCAGATATTATTTTTGAAATCAATGTCATTGGAATATTCTCTTCTAAATAACCTTGAAGTAAGCCCATAATACTACTTCGTATAGGTTTTAGATGCTTTGTTTTTTTTACTCTCTTAATGGCTTTAATTAATACTGCGGGATTATTACCCAATGCAACCATGACATCATGTTTTGATAATATACCGATAGCCTTTGTGTTTACGGTACTATCTTTAGTAAGACATAAATGACTGATATTACTTTTCATCATAGCCATTTGTGCTTGCGTAATTGTCAATGTTTTTGGGTAAGTAATTACTGGTGCAGTCATAATTTTACTTGCTGTAGTGGTAATTGGATATGTGCCGGTAACTATTTTGTTTCTAAGATCTTTATCGGTTATAATACCAACAGGAAGTTTATCTTTTACTACTAAAATTGCTCCGACCTTTTTTTGTGTCATAATCTCAGCAACCTTTTTAACAGTAGTTCTTGGGGTACAGCAAATTACTTTCTTTGAGTATTGAACGGTTTGTAGGTCTTCCAGTTTTAAACCTGAGGTTTGCTTTTCAGGTTCAGTACTATTTTCACTGAAGAGCTTACCTCTATGACTTTTTGAATAGGGATTTCTAGTATTTGATGCAAAGCTTTCAATTAAAAAGTTTCCAATATTTTTATTTTCTAAAGCAAGTGGTTTAAAAATAGAAATGGGAATTGCATACAATATACTCTCTTCATGTGCTTTTGCTTCTAATTCGTAATTTTCATTGGCCATTAATGGTCTAAGCCCAAAAATGTCACCTTCATCACACATATCTACAATGGTGTTATTACTTTTTTTGATAAGTGCAATAGCTCCTTTATGTACCACATAAAAATGATTATGACCTGTTTCTTTTTCAGAGAAAATAATACTATCTTTTTCTTTATATAGGATAGTTATTTCTTCAGAAAGAAGTTGTAGGTCATTGATTTTTAATCCATTAAAAGGAGGGAAATTTTTTAAAAAATCTGCTACTCTTTGTGATATAGTATTTTTCATTCACGAATGTTATATTGTAAAAATACTATATCTACTTAAAAGTTATAACTACAATAAATGTAAATTAATATTGATAATGTTGAAAGCTATTATTTTTTTATATGATTGTGTTCATTTTTTTTATACAACCATTCAATTATAAAACAAAATAATACAATACTTATAGCAATAATAACGCCTGTTTTATTAGACTGATATTGTTGTACAATTAAGATTATTAAAGCAATAAAACAAAGTAAAAAACCTATTAATGGAATTATTTTGTTTGCATTTATTTTATCGTATAATTTTAATCCTACTAAATTTACAATAGCAAAAATTAATAAGAAACCTACACTGCCAGCAGTTGAAATACTTTCTAATTTTAACAAGTTCACCAATAACAATGTAGCTATTGCTGTAATTAGTAATCCTATTGGCTGATTCCAAAGATTGGAGGTTAAGTGATTTGGTAATTCATCATCTTCAGCAATTTCATAACTTACTCTACTACCACCATATAATGACGCATTTATTGCAGAAAATGTTGATATTAAAGCAGCAATTGTAATTATTGAAAAACCTATTTGACCTAACATTGGCTTTGCTGCTTCTGCTAAAACATAATCTTTTGCAGTTGCAATTTCTTTAAATGGTAAAGAGCCAATAGTTACAATTGCAATAATAACATATAATAAAATAACAAAAATCACAGCATAGTAATAAGCTTTTGGGATGTTCTTCTCAGGATTTTCAATATCGGGAGCAGAGTTTGCAATGAGTTCAAAACCTTCATAAGCAACAAATATGACCATTCCTCCAGTTAAAAGTTGAATAGGAGATTCCCAATTTGAAATCGTTAATTGAGAAAGATTAGGATTATCAAAAAGACCATAAATCCCAATAATAACAAAAGCCAATAATATGATAAGTTTTATAAATACAGCATAAGATTCAATTTTACCAACAACTTTTATACTGTAATAATTGATTATTGTTGCTAGAATAATAATCGCACTTGAATAAAGATGATTATCAATTTCTGAACCAAATAACTCAAGTAAATTCGGAGCATAAGATCCAAAAGCTGACGCATAAAGGGATAACATAATTATATAGCTTACCCATAAAAGATTATTAATTGAACCACTAAACACTGATCTACCAAAACCTTCGTTGATAAACCGAACTGTACCACCTCTGTCTGGATATGTAAGCGAAAGTTTCATATAACTGTAAGAAGTAATTAGTGCTAGTATTCCAGCAAATAGAAAAGCAATAGGAGTTCCGCCTTTTGCTAAAGAAACAGCTAATCCTAGAACTGCAAAAATACCACCGCCAACCATTCCTCCAATTCCAATTGAAATCGCTTCTTTAAGCCCAATTTTTTTACTCATTTTAATAGATATTGAATAATGCGATACTGGATTTTATGTACTTGTAAAATACTAATTTTTAGGATATGGTTAAACGAATAAAAAAAGCAGAGATTTGGATCAATCCAAATCTCTGCTTTTATATCAATTATTTAAAATTTTTAGTTCTTCCAATTCTGAAGCCTATCTAAGTAAAGGTACGATTCTACAAATTCTCTATGTTCAGGACTAGTCATTTTTTCTACTAATTTTAAAGCAGAAATATAACTTGCTAAGTTTCCATTTGAAGAACTAAACTTTCCGTCTTCTACAAAACTTACTAATGAGTCATTTTGAACAAGTAAGTTAGGGTAGTCTATTTGTAATTGTTTACCACCACCAATCCAAGTTACTATTTTTTTACCATCTGCAATTCCTGAAGCACCAATCAATTGTGCACCAGCGCAATTACTAACAGTATATTCCGTCTCTTTATTTTTCTCTTTTATAAAAGCTACTATTTTATCGTTGTGTACTTGGGCATACATATCGTAAGCACTGGGTACAAATAGCACATCTAATTTCGGGCAATTTTTAAACGTATAATCAGGAATAATTTTTAACCCTTCTTCTGATATAATAGGTTTTTCAGTTTCTGCTATTGTAATAACATTAAAAAGTTGCTGACCATCTTCAGTTGGTTTCGTGAATACATCGGCAGTAGCAGTAACTTCGGTAGTTAAAACACCATTATATATAAGTAAACCAATGGTAGGTAAATCTTTTTTAAATGGTTTTAAATGCGTTGTAAGGGTGTCTATTTGTGTTTCTTCAGGAATAATAGATTCACTTTCAGCTGCTTTTTTTGTTTTATCAGTTGTACAACTAAGTAAAAGAATAGCTATTATGGGTACTATGCTATATAATGATTTCATTAAATTAATTTATAATGGATTTATTTGTACTTATTGCAATTCTATTCCAAGCATTAATGGTTGTTATTGCTATTATAATTTGTGATAAATAATTTTCATCAAAAATAGCAATACCTTTTTTATAAGTTGAATCAGAAAGACCTTTATTTGAAATCAAGGTAATTTCTTCTGTTATTTCCAAAAGCACTCTTTCTTCTTCTGTAAATAACATAGTTTCTCTCCAAGCATTCAATAAAAAAATGCGTTGTGAAGTTTCTCCATTTTTTAAGGCATCATGTGTATGCATATCTATACAAAAGGCACAGCCATTTAGTTGAGAAGCTCTTATTTTTATAAGTTCTTTATGTGTTTTGCTTAGTTTACTTTGTTGTAAATATTTTTCTAACGCATACATTGCTTTATAAGCTTCTGGCTCAACAATGTCTATTTGAATTCTTTTTTCCATTTGATATCTTATTTAAATTTTTTACAAAGATATTTTCTCAATCATGGAAAAAACTTAAACTGGTTTAAGAAACACTTTTACTTCTTATTTGGCTTAAATATTCGGGAGTTAATCCTAAATATGAAGCTATCAAATATTGTGGTACACGATTTACAAAATCGGGAAATTGTTCTCTAAATCGATAAAATATTTCTTCTTTAGAATAATCGAAAATATACTTCATTCTCATTATTGATGCACCATAAGCTATTTGATAAACATGTCTGAAATAGTTTTCTATTTCTGGGAATTTTTCAAACAATTCGTGTTGTTTTGAATAGTCGAGCGTAAGAATTTCAGAATTTTCAACCGCACGAATATAAAATTCAGTAATATTTTGATGATGAAAAGCCAAAGAATCTGTTATCCACCAATTTTCTATACCAAACTGAATTGTTTGTTCTGTTCCTTTATCATTTACAAAGTACATATGCAAACATCCTGTTAAAACAAAGTAATTAGAATTACATTTTTTACCAGCATGCATGATTACTTCTTTTTTATCGATAGATTCAAACTTGAAATAGGATATAATTTCTGGGAAATCATTACTATCAATCTCAACAAATTTTTTTAGGTGATTGTACAATTTTTCACTCATGTATTCTCATTTATTTAATTCGAGAATTTTATCTTTTGTTTAGCGAACTATAGTACTCTTCTATATTTTAGTAATGATAATAAAGATACTAGAGCCCAAACACCTTCTAAGAGTATGAAAGGGATATATTTCATCAAAATTGATGCAAAACATGCCAGACTTGCTCCAATCAAATTTAATAATATAAAACTTAAATCGTTTTTTTCTAGCTTTCCATTCACATTTAAAATATAGGCAAGTAGAATTAAAAAAACTCCAATAAACCCAATAATATCTAAGGTGTTCATAAGTAGTTAATGTTACTCTATTTTTTTAAATCGTAACATAGTAATATCATCAATCATTAAATTAAGATTGTTACTAGCATCTATTTCGTATTTATTTACTTTTTTGATGGTGTTAAGAAATATCTTTTCTCCTTCACCGCAATACATCATTGTTGTTGCGCCTGGTTCTCCAAAAGATATAGTATCATCTTTTAAAGTATAAGTTGCAGAATAGCCATTACAACTGTTATTTCCTTCAACTTTTTGGGTAGATTTATTAAAAGTTATTCTTGGTTTTTTGTCTGGATACAACCCAGTAAAAGCAATTCTAGGTCCAGAAATATAATCTAATTCCCATGTGGTATTATAAAGATTTTCACTCGCCATTTTTTTCGTAGAAGTACAAGAGGTAAAAATTAAGAGTAAAGTAAATACTAAAAATAAATTCTGATTTTTCATAATTAACTGATTTTTTATAGATAAAAACTATCAACCTATTTTACGACAACTCAATCAAAGGCCTATGCCCCCCATTCTGTATGGAAAATTCCTTCCATATCAATACGCTCATAAGTATGTGACCCAAAATGGTCACGTTGTGCTTGTATTAAGTTTAAAGGCAGATCGCTAGAGGTATATGCGTCAAAATAGAGTAATGAATTAGCTAATCCTGGTACAGGAATTGCATTTTTAGCAGCATAGGCTACTAATTCACGAGTTGCTGGTACTGCTTTTTGGACTTTCGGAACAAAAGTGGGTGCTACTAATAAATTAGGTAAATCTTTGTCCGCAACATAAGCAGCAGAAATATCTTCTAACAAACCAGCTCTAATAATACAACCTGCACGCCAAATTTTAGCAATAACAGACATATCTAAATTATAGTTATATTCTTTTGATGCATCCGCTAATTGGTGTAAACCTTGAGCGTAAGTAGTAATAAAAGCAAAATACAAAGCTTCTTCTGCCATTTTTATAATTACTTCCTTGTCAATTTTTGCAGGTTGAGGTCTGTCATATAAATTATCGGCAAGTACTCGTTCTTCTTTTAAAGCAGAAATTTCACGCATACTTACTGCAATATCTATCGAAGGAACTGGAATACCTAAGTCCATTGCATTTTGAGAGGTCCATTTACCTGTTCCTTTTTGTTTGGCTTTATCTAAAATTTTATCTACTAAACGTCCATCACCTTTATCATCTTTTTGCATAAATATTTGAGCGGTAATTTCAACTAAAAAGGATTGTAATCTACCTTTATTCCAAGTATCAAAAACTGTATGTAGCTCATCATTTGAAAGGTTACATGATTTTCTTAACAAATCATAGATTTCTGAAGTAAGTTGCATCAATCCATATTCAATACCATTATGCACCATTTTCACATAGTTTCCAGCAGATTTAGGACCTAAATAAGCTACGCATGGTTCTCCATTAAATTTTGCTGAAACAGCTTCAAAAATAGGTTTCACATGACTATATGCTTCTTTATTACCTCCAGGCATAATACTTGGTCCTTTTCGAGCACCTTCAGCACCTCCAGAAACTCCAGAACCAAAAAAGTGAATTCCTTTTTCTTGCAAATAGGCTTCTCTACGGTCAGTATCAGTAAAAAATGAATTTCCGCCGTCAATAATAATATCATCTTTATCTAAAAAAGGCAATAGATTTTCAATTACAGCATCTACAATTTTACCTGCCGGAACTAAAAGCATTATTTTACGAGGTTTAGCAAGAGCATCAACAAATGTTTCGATACTAGTTGCAGCATTTACACGTTCTAAATTGCCGCCTTCTGTTTTAAGTGCATCTACTTTTTCTTGATCTAAATCGTAACCAAAAGCCTTAAAATTGTTATCAGCAACATTTAAAATAAAATTGCGTCCCATAACGCCAAGTCCAACTAATCCGAAATCGTAATCTGTATGCTTCATATTTGTTTTGTTAATACCTAACAATAGGTGTCAATATTGTGTTAAGTGTCCGGTTGTACTATAATTTGATGTAAAATAGTCTTAATTTAGCCGAAATATAACATCAAAATTAATTTAAAATATTCAATTTTGAGGGTTTGTAATAAGAAACTAACCAATGTTATTCAAAATATTGGAAATACAACAAAACCACTAAAAACTAGCTTAGCTTTATGAATAAGACTGCGAACCAAATGCTTATCATCTTTGGAGCTTCGGGAGATTTAACCGCAAGAAAACTAATTCCAGCCATTTATAATTTATATAAGGGAAAACATTTACCTAATAATTTTGTTGTTTTAGGAGCTAGTAGGAGTGCTATTACCGATGGGGAGTTTAGAAAAAAAGTAGTTCAAGAGAGTGCATATTTAAAAGAGAGTATTAGTAAAGAAGATAAAAATTTTATTGATAAATTTTCAAATCAACTTTTTTATGAAGATTTAGGTGACGATTATGATACTGATTACGACCGTTTAAGTAAAAGAATATCAGATCTTAACTCTAAATATAATACCGAGAATAATTATATTTTTTATTTGTCTACACCACCTAGTTTATATGAAGCTATTGCTAAAAACCTTTCTGATAAAGGGCTGACGAATGAAAGTAAAGGTTGGAAGCGGATTATTGTTGAAAAACCATTTGGCTATAGCTTACAAACTGCGAAAGAACTGAATGCTGGTTTACAGAAATATTTTAAAGAAAAACAGATTTACAGAATAGATCATTATTTAGGTAAAGAAACTGTTCAGAATTTATTGGTAACCCGTTTTGCAAACTCTATTTTTGAACCTTTGTGGAACCGAAATTATATTCACCATATTGAAATCACCAATGCAGAGACTGTTGGCGTTGAGAAAAGAGGTGGTTATTATGATAAATCGGGCGCTTTAAGAGATATGTTTCAAAGTCATTTATTACAAATTGTTTCTTTAATAGTGATGGAGCCACCAATAAATTCATCCGCAGAAGAAATAAGAAATGAAAAAGTAAAAGCATTAAAGTCGCTCCGAATAATGAGTGACGAAAAAACACTGTTTGAAAATACCATAAAAGGACAATATGTTGCCTCTGAAATAGATGGTAAAAAAGTAAAAGGATATCGGGAAGAAGAAGGTGTTAACCCAGAATCGAAAACTGAAACCTATGCAGCTGTTAAGTTTTTTGTAGATAACTGGCGATGGAAAGACATTCCATTTTATGTGCGTACGGCTAAGCGTATGCCAACAAAAGTTACTGAGGTTGTTATTCATTTTAAAACACCACACCACCAAGTTTTTAAAGAACAAGATATTAATAATAAGGATAATAAATTGATTATTCGGATACAGCCTGATGAAGGAATTTTAATAAAATTTGGGGTAAAAGTACCAGGACAAGGTTTTAAAGTAGAGCGTGCCAATTTAGATTTTTACTACTCTAGTTTAACCGATGTAAATGTAATGCAAGCCTACGAGCGTTTATTATTAGATGCCATGCAAGGTGATGCAACATTATATGCTAGAGCCGATGAAGTAGAAGCAGCTTGGGCATTTGTAGATCCAATTTTAAATTATTGGGAAAATGGAAAAGATGTAAATACATATGGCTATTCTGCTGGTGTTTGGGGACCTAAAAATTCTGATGATTTAATTGAAGGAGATTATACTTGGCGTAATCCAGGAGAACATTTAGTAGATGATACCGGTTTCTGTGTAATTTGTTAATATAATTATGATGCAAGTTAGAATATACACTACAAAACAAATTGTTGCTGAAAAATTTTCAGCTTTTTTTAAAGATATAGTAACAACAGATAAATCTTTTAATGTTGCGTTATCAGGTGGAAGTACGCCAAAAATAGTTTTTGATTATCTAGCGGAAAATTTTGCAGATAGTATAGATTGGACAAAAGTAAATTTTTATTGGGGAGACGAGCGTTGCGTTTCACCAACTGATGAAGAGAGTAATTATAAAATGACTTTAGAGCATTTACTTTCTAAAATTTCGATTCCTAAAGAAAATATTTTTCGAATTTTAGGAGAAAATGATCCTAAAATTGAGGCTATTAGGTATGGAGATGTTTTAGAAAAAAACTTACCAAGTCAATTTGAAATTCCAAAATTTGACTTAGTAATTTTAGGGATGGGTGATGACGGACATACAGCTTCTGTTTTTCCGTATGAAATAAACCTTTGGGACGCAAAAGCAAATTGTGAAGTAGCTGTACATCCTGATTCTGGACAAAAAAGAGTAACTATAACGGGTAATATTATTAATAATGCAGAGGTAGTTGCATTTTTGGTTACAGGTACTAGTAAAGCAGAAAAAGTAAAAGAAATTATTAAAGAAACAGGTGAGTATAAAAAATACCCTGCAACTTTGGTTAAACCAACATCAGGTAAATTAATTTGGTTTTTAGATAATGAAGCCGCTAAAGAAATTAGTTAAAGCTCTAGTTTGATATTTTGATCTTCTAGTGAAGATAAATGATCGTTAATTTTAAAGTTTGAAGCATCAAAACGAGAGCTTCTAGAAAATGCTTCAGACTTTCTTTGAATACTTCTTGCAAATCTTCTAACTCCTTGAATATCTTCAACTAATAACCCAGGAACAGGCAAACTTTTTCCGTCAATATCTTTAGCAACCATAGTAAAATAAGAAGAATTACAGTGTTTTTTTTTGCCAGTAGTTATGTTTTCAGATTCAACCCGAACACCAACTACCATTGAAGTTCTACCGGTATAATTAACTGCCGCTTTTAAGGTTACTAATTCTCCAACTTCAATAGGGTTTAAGAAATCTACTTTATTAACAGAAGCAGTTACACAATAGCTTCTAGAATGTTTTGAAGCACATGCAAATGCAATTTGATCCATTAAATTTAAAATATAACCACCATGAACCTTACCGCCAAAATTAGAATGGGCAGGTAGCATTAATTCGGTTATGGAAACTTTTGATTCTTTTGAAGATTTAAACTCTTTCATTATTAATTTCTAAAATGTGGTGATTCTTCTTTTTGGACTTTAGTAACAAAATATTTAGTATCACCTAACCAGAAAAAAGTGGCGTAGCGCTCTATATAATTTAATTTTACGTATTGTCCTTGGTATTCTTGTAATTGTTTTATGACTTCTTCATCTTTATCTAAAATAGAAAATGAAAAAATTTGTGCCCCTGAAATCCCTTGACTAATTTCTCCTTCCCAAGTTTTGACAGCCACACCTTTATGACTTATTTTTATAAGTTCACCTGACCGAATACCTTCACTGTAAGGAACAAAATAAACAAATGCGTAATATCCAGAAAGTATAATTAGTAAACCTATTATAAGTAATCCAACAATTTTTTTCATATTATAAGTTTAGTTTAGGTTCTTCAAAATCATCATCATCAGCATTAGCACGTTTTAATAAAGTTTCAGGGATAGATTTTTTTGCTTTTGCTCCCATTTTCTTTAACTTTTCTATGCTGGTAATCATATTTCCCCGACCATCTACTAATTTGCTCATGGCACCACGGTATTCTACTTTGGCTTCGTCCATTTTTTTACCAACCTTCATTAAATCGCTTACGAAACCTTCAAATTTATCATATAACGCTCCAGCTTGTCGTGCAATTTCAATAGCATTTTTTTGCTGTTTTTCATTATTCCACATGCTATCAATAGTTCGTAAAGTAGCTAATAGAGTAGAAGGGGTGACGATTATAATATTTTGTTCAAAAGCCTTGTTATATAAGGTGTTATCATTATTTATTGCTACAGCAAATGCAGGTTCTATAGGTACAAATAGCAATACGAAATCTGGGCTTTCCATTTCATACAAATCTTCATACTTTTTAGCAGAAAGTTGATCTACATGACGACGAAGAGAGTTGATATGGTCTTTTAAATATTTTTCTTTAAGATTATCCTCGGCATTCACATAACGTTCATAATCGGTTAGTGATACCTTAGAATCTACAATCATTTTTTTACCATCAGGCAAGTTGATAATTACATCGGGTAAAACGCGAGAACCGTCTTCTCTAGTAAAACTTTGCTGAACTGTATATTCTCTATCTTTTTCTAATCCCGATTTTTCAAGTACACGTTCTAAAACTAATTCGCCCCAATTTCCTTGCATTTTACTATCGCCTTTCAAAGCTTTAGTTAAATTTTCAGCCTCTTGCGTAATTTTTAAATTTTGAGTTTGTAGGTTGGCCAATTGTTCTTTTAATGCAGAATGCATTCCTACACTTTCTTTTTGACTATCATCAACTTTTTTTTCAAAAAGCACGATTCTTTCTTGAAGAGGACCTAGAATATTTTTAATATTCTCTTTATTTTGTTCTGTAAATTTTGAACTTTTTTCGTCTAAAATTTTATTGGCTAGATTTTCAAATTCTTTGGTGAATTTTTCTTGAAGTTTTTCTACTTCTTCCTTTTGCTCTTTGTTTTTTAGTTGTAAATTCTCAATATCTGCCTGATAACGTGTAATTTGATTGCCTAAGTGTTCTTTTTCTGAACGGAGCTCATTTTTATCAAGTTCTGTTAAAGATCTAATTTCTATAATTTCGTCTTCAGTTTTAGTTAATTTTTGCTCTAATGCTGAAATTGTAATACGCAATTGTTGCTCCCGTTCTACTAAAGCACTTTGAGTAGAAGTAGTCTTTAGTCTTTGTATATAATTTCCTAAAAAGAAGCCTAACGCTAAACATAGAATTCCGATTAAGAGATAGATGATGTATTCGTTCATTTTATAAGTCTATATAGTAAAGATAATAGTTTGCTTTAATAATCAATAACGATAGATTATATAATAGTTGCTACTTATTTAGTTTGAACTTTTTAGAAAACCTTATTCTTCTATTTTAAAATAGTCTAAAGCGTTTTCTAATTTATATTTTGGATTATTTTCTAAAAAAACATCTAAATAAGCGGTATGTGTTGCCCCTAGAATAATTAAAACTCGATCTTCTTTGGATAATGGAATGTCTTCTAAATTAGAATATATTCTTAAATTTCTTTTGTAAAACTCTGCAATAATATCAGCTCCTTCATAATTATTTTGAGTGTGCATGCTAGCTAAAAAATTATAGAAATTGAAGGTTTCCATTTTATAAGATTTCGTATTTATTTCTTTAAATTGCTGTAATAAGGGTAAGTTATTGACTATTTTGTATGAATTCATTACGTTTTCAACAAAAAGACTATCCGTTTTACTATTATTAGCCAGCGTAATTAGGCTAGGATAATCAAATCCTATTTGACTATCAATGCCATATATTTTTTTAACACCGCTGAGTCTTCCAACCTCAAAACCTATTGCATTCATTTCATCAGAATAGTTCAACCTATTTGATTGATCTATTTTATATTTTTCATAAGTTTCATTTACAAAATTATTATTACCAGGTTGTAATTCAATACAGATTACTGTAGGTTTAAATGTTACTAATTTTTTTACAAGCTTATCTAAATCTAATTTTACTTTTGGATTGCTAATATCTAAAAGAGATTTGTTCGCATCTGATGTATTTGATAAATGTGATGAACCAAAATTCAGTACTCGAATGGCATCATTTTCAATAGTCTCAACTTGACTTGTTTTTGATTCCTTTTGTTTTGAAGAACAGTTTAAAAAAAATATAGAGAGTAGGATAAGCGTGATTTTTTTCATTAATAAGTGTTTAACGATTGGTGGTGTATTAAAATGTAAATATACTCGTTTACGAAGTGATTTAAATTGCTATTTTAAATCAATTGTTAAAATAAACAAACACTATTTAATTTTAAAACTTCCTGTTTTTGCATCAAACTGAATCATATCTTTTGGAAACAATTTATCAAAATGTTGAGCTTCAATCAATTCGCAAGGATCACCAAAATAACTTTCTTCTTTTTGTAACAGTAACATCTTATCACATAATTGTATTGCTACTTCTATTTCATGTGTGGTAAACAAAATGGTTTTTTTGGTTTTATGTGCGATAGACTTTAAGAGTCTTAATATTTGCACTTTATGGTACAAATCTAAATGCGAAGTGGGTTCATCCAATAAAATTATCGGAGTGTCTTGGGCTAATGCTCTAGCAATCATTACCCGTTGTAACTGACCATCACTAAGCTCGTAACAGCGTTTGTTCTGTAACTCATCAATTTCAACTAATCGGATGGCTTCTTTGGTTTTTTCTTTATCTAGCTCATTTAGAGTGCCTAACCAATTTGTATAGGGTTGTCTTCCTAAAGCAATTAATTCTTTTACTGTTAAGTTTTTTGAAGCTATTGTTTCAGTAAGTACTAAGCTAATTTTTGAGGCTAATGCTAAAGATGTATATGAAGAAAGGTCTTTGTTTTCAATAGTAATGTTGCCAGATATTTTATGTTGAACTGATCCTATTGTTCTTAATAAAGTAGATTTTCCAACACCATTAATACCAACAATAGCTGCAAGTTCTCCTTGCATTAGAGAAAAAGAAATGTGTTTAGCAATAACAGTTTCTTGTTTCTTACTTTCATAACCAATGTTTAAGTTAGCTATAGTTATGGTGTTATGTTTTTGCGGTGTGTTGATAGTTTTATTCTTTTAAAATACCATTTTTTCTTTTCTAACCAATAACCAAATTACAACTGGAGCACCCACAATACTTGTAATGGCATTGATAGGTAAAACACTAGAAGAAGAAGGTAATTGCGCTATTGTATCGCAAACTAGCATTATAATTGCTCCATATACTAGTACTGCGGGAACTAAAATTTTATGATTTGTGGTGTTAAAAATCTGTCTCGTTAAATGGGGCACAGCTAAACCTATAAAAGCAATAGGACCAGCAAATGCAGTTATAGATCCTGCTAGTAAACCTGTAGCAATAATTATAATTAACCGCGATTTTTTTAACTGAACACCCATACTTTTAGCATAATTCTCTCCTAATAATAACGCATTTAAAGATTTTATGGAAAGTATGCTTAAAAAAATTCCAATAACAATAATACAGCTTAATAAGCTTAATTGTGACCATGATAAATCTCCTAAACTACCAAACGACCAGTAAATATATTGTTGTAATTTTTCAGCTGTTGTAAAATAGGATAAAATACTTACAATTGCTCCTGTAATACTTCCAAACATTAATCCAACAATTAATAATGACATGGTGTCTTTGACTTTCATTGCAACAGAAAGTACAGAAAATAAGACTACAAAACTTCCAACACTTGAGGCTATAGCTAAAGTAGCATCATTAAATATGTTAAATGAAAATAGTCCGGAAAACAAACTAGCACCCATAATTAATAATGCAGCACCCAAGCTAGCACCAGAACTTATTCCTAAAACAAAAGGTCCAGCTAAAGGGTTGCGAAACAAAGTTTGCATTAGCAAACCACTCAATCCTAATCCACTACCAACAAGAATTGCAGTAAATGCTTTCGGAATCCTATAATTCCATATTATATATTGCCAAGATTGATTTTCAATATCATTAAAAAAAACAATTTGAAAAGTATTTTTAATAGGAATAACCACAGAGCCAAGACTAATATTTATATAAAATAACATAAACATTAGAGCTATAAGTAAAAGAAAATAAAATTTGTATGTTTTTGTTTGCTGCACTTATTCTAGTGGTTTAAAAAAGTAGGTATTGTAATCAGTAAGTAACTCTGGATGTAAAATATGAATAAGGTCTTTTAAAACTAAATCAGGTCTGTTTGGTGCTAATTCGTAATATAAAAGTCCACCAGTTTCACCAGTTGTACTCGCAAAAGTGAATATTTTTTTATTTTTAAATGCATCAAATTGAGTATAATGCGGGGTACTTTCTGCCATATTTGAATACGTTGTAAATTGAGAAGGAGATATCCAGAAATCAGCATTTTTACCTTTTTCTAAAACACTTTCCCAGCTTAAGGAAAGACTGCCAGTTTCTTTTACATCTTCATAAATATATGTAGCATTAGCGTCTTTTAAAAACTGGGCAGCCCAACTATTTCCGCCTGGTAAATACCAGACATCTTTATAAATTGCACCACTTAAAACGGTAGGAGAGTTTTTTGCTTTTTTTGCTAATTCCTTAGCGGAAGTGTAAGCTGTTTCTATTTCAGAAAAAATAAAATCTGCTTTTTCTTCAAGTCCAAAAAATGGAGCAAAAAATTTAATCCATTCTGCTTTTCCTAATGGTGTTTCTTCAGTCCAATCGCCATTGTATACTACAGGAATATTAGCTCTTTGTATGTTTTCATAGGTTTTATTTTGGTTATTAATACTAAAACCAATAACTAACTCTGGCTGTAATTCTAGTAACATTTCAGTATTAATAGATTCATTTTCACCTAATTCTTTGACCTGTCCGCTATTAATTAATGCTCTTGTTTTAGAAGATGAAATGTATTCTGTATCTGGAAATCCGACTAATTTTTGTTCGACATTTAAAGCTTCTAAAACGGGAATATGTGTTGTAGATGTTACAACAACTGTCTCAATTGGCACAAGAACAATTGCGTCATAATCATCTTTATTTAAAGTGATAAAAGCAGCTTTATCTTTTGGGATTAACGCATAGGTAAATGCATTTTTTGCATTTGGCCAAGGAGATGTAATGTTTATAATGTTAACACCAGATTCTTGTTTTTTAATAGTAAATCCTTTAGCATAGGTGATTTCCTTTTGAGTATTAGAAACTATTATGTCCTTTTTGCTTTTTTCAGGTTTACAAGAAACAATAAAGAGCATGGTTATGAAAAGCGAAAAATACCTCATTTAAATAATTTAATTGAAAATTTCCTGCAAGGTAACAAAAGTCCTAATTTCTATGATACTTGATTCTAATTTGATTAAAATATTACTTGCAATTATTTTATTTCAGATTAAAAATAATACCTTCGTACGGAATTTAGGTTCGATATAAATCGTAATGATTTATGTTGATTAAAAGGGAATCTAGTGCAAATCTAGAGCTGTTCCCGCAACTGTAAGTTTATGCCAAACTTGTTTTGGCACCTTTTAAGGACTTTATTTTCTTCATAGCCACTGCTTGTTTAAAACGAGTGGGAAGGCAGAATAAAGTTGAACAAGTCAGGAGACCTGCCAAATTCAAAACAATAATGTTAAACTTTCGGGATAGAAGTTTACGTATGGGTACAGACATACTATTCTCCCGTTTATTCGAAGAATCGAAATGAACAAACAATTTTTTGGACTTTGTGCAATTGCTTTGGCGTGTACAAATGGCGTTGCCCAAGAGCAGCAAGATGATGCTATTACACTTCAAAAATTAAATGAAGTAGTAATTAGTGATTCCCGTTTTGAATTAAAAAGGGAAAATTCTGGTAAAACAGTAATAAAAATTTCTGCAGAAGAATTACAACGTAATCAAGGAAAAACTGTTGCTGAAATTATTAACACCAAAAGTGGGCTAGAACTTACTGGAAGTAGAGGTAGAGAAGGAGCTATTTTAGGAGTTTATGCTAGAGGTGGTCGTGGTCGACAAGTTTTAATTTTAATTGATGGAGTTCGTGTATCAGACCCTTCGTCATCCTCATCAGAATATGATTTAAGATTACTTTCAGCAGCCAATATTGAATCTATAGAAATTATAAAAGGTGCAGCTAGTACTCTTTATGGTACAAATGCAGCTACAGCAGTCATCAATATTACCACAAAAAAAGCTTCAAAAAAACCTATCTCAGGTAGTTTTAAATCTACATTTGGAACCCAACAAGCTACTGAAAATCAAAATTATAATCTTTCTGAATTTTCAAATAGTGCTCTAGTAAATGGTACTTTAGATAAATTCACGTATGGTTTAGGTTTTTCAAATAGATATTCAAATGGCCTTTCAGATATTGTTACCGTAGCAGATGAAAAAGATCCTTACTCAGAAATTAGTACTGATTTAAAATTAGGATACCAATTTTCAAAAAAGTTTGACGTGCAATTATATGCAAACCAGACAAAATTAAGAACTTCTTATGATGAATCTTATGGTTTGTATGATGCTCCTTACACTTTTGAAAGTGAGCAGAAAAGAGTAGGAATAGCTTCAAAATATAACTACAATGCAGAAGGTTCTTTACATTTAAATGCAGCACATTCTAATTATGATTCTGAAAACAAGAGCGCTTACCCAAGTACATTTAAGGGCGATAACTATACTTTAGATGTTTATAATAAGTATAGTATAAATAATCAATTTTACACCATTCTTGGATTAAATTATATTCAGGATGAAGCTGAATTGGGAACGGATAAAAAGATTACCATAACGGACCCTTATGCTAATTTGGTTTATGTATCGTCATTTGGTTTAAACATGAATGTAGGAGCTCGTTTGAACAATAATTCTGAATATGGTTCACATTTTGTATATAATATTAATCCTTCCTATACCTATAAATTAAAGCAAGGTTATCTTAAATTTTTGAGTTCTTATGCGACTTCTTATATAACACCTTCACTTACGCAATTATTTGGATTTTATGGTGCTAACCCTAATTTAGAACCAGAAGAAAATAGCACTTTAGAAGGAGGTATTGAGTATGCAAATGACCAACTTAGATTGAGTGCTTTATATTTTAATAGAGACGAAAATCAGCCAATTGTATATGGGGTTAATGGTTATGAAAATATAGATGGTTTTATTGATGCGGAAGGAGTAGAGGTCGAATTAGATTGGAATTTAAGCAAGAATTTTAAATGGATGGGTAATTATACGTTTACAGAGCGGAAAGGTGATAATGCGATCCGAATTCCTAAACATAAAATAAATGCATCTTTTGATTATCAATTTTCTAAAGCTACTCATGCTTCATTAGGATATGCTTATACAGGAGACCGATTAGATACAGATTTTAATACCTATTCAGATATTTCTTTAGATGCTTTTTCTATATTTAATTTATATATAAGTCATGAACTCATCCCACAAAAGCTTCAGCTATTTTTGAATGCTGATAATTTATTAAATGAAGATTATGTTGAGGTTATTGGGTATACTACTCGTGGTAGAAACTTAAGATTAGGACTTAGTTTAAATTTATAAGATTAAAATATAAAATCAAAAAGGTCGGCATTTGTGCCGACCTTTTTTAATACGTTCATAGTCTAATTAAAAATTGATATGAATATTTTTATCTAAGTACATATTATCTTTTAATGGAGTAAACATTTTAGAGCTAGTCATTAAATCTGTTGGAGATGTAACTGTAAAATCTCTTTTAGCAGCAACTCCTGTTATTTCTTGAATTGCTCTGGCAAGTAAAGGTTCATTTTCATCTCCTAAAACATTATAGTTCATTAAATCTTCTGCTAATTCTATATCTGGGTCAAAACCAGCAGTATAATCTGAAAAACCATCAGCATTTTCATTTCTACCAACTAAAGGTTGAATAGCCCAACTATTTTCAGGATTGATACTTCCCTCTCTTGATTGTGTGTAAATAAAAGGAGCTCCTGATCTATTAGGGTCGTCTACCATTGTAATCGAAAACTCATTTTTACCAGTGGTTGTAGTACCAATTAAGAAAACATCAATATATGGAGCTAAGCCATTAATTACCAATTCGCTTGCAGATGCTGTACTTCGAGTAACTAAAACATAAACCTTTGAAAGATTTAAAGTATTTAAAGCAGAACCATCACTTAGGGTGCTAGCAAAATAATCTTCTAGGTCTGAAGCTGAAAATTGACCTTGCAGTTTATCATTCCATCTTTGGCGTAAAAAAAGTTCATCAGTATTTGCACCATAAACCATACTAGAAAGTAAACGAGCTGTATTTACCGATCCTCCTGGATTATACCTGAAATCTAAAACCAAATCAGTAACACCGTCAGCTTTTAATTGACCAAAAGCATCATTTAAATCAGCATCATACTCGTTCGTAAATTGGTTATACATTAAATAACCAATTTTTTTATCGCCAGTTTCAATAGTTTTAGTAATAAAAACAGGATTTTCACTAAGTCCTTCTTGTTTTGTTAATGTAACATCTTTACCATTTCTAGTAATTGTTGTTGCAGTAATATCTGCCATGTTTAAAGTGTACGAATCATTATCACTAAAAAGTAAATCGATATAATTATCAAGTGTTAGAGTAACGCCACCAACGCCATTGAAAATTTCACCTCTAGAAATATCTTTTGTTGAAGCATCAGAATTCGGTACAACATAACGAACGATTCCAAAAATACCTCTACTGGCAGAGTTTATAAGACCAAATTCTAATCCATTACTTTTTGAAACTCCTGCAAAATTTTGAACAAGTTCTTTATAATCATCACTATAAAAGCTAAAACGATCTTCACTAAATCTTAATTTTGAATCAAAAAATTCTCCTGGGTCTTCAACTGATGATAAAAAAGCTATATATTCAGCATTGCTTGTAAACTTAGTATCTGCTAAATTTGGGACATCTTGTTGCCAAAAATACCAAAAGTTCATTGCTTTCCACATAAAATCTTGAACTACAATATCAGCTACAGGCTCTACTTCTGGTACAAATTCATCATCTTTATCACTACATGAGGTAATGAATAAGCTTAATCCTAAAAATAAAATAAGGTATTTTTTCATATTTTTTTCTTTTTGTAAAGCACAAAATGTGCCAAAACAATTTTTATTGTAAAAAGCAAGTGTATGTTATATACGAGGGCTTTTTATTTTTAGTTTTAAAAAGTCTAATTTACTTACAACTCAACGAAAAAAAAATTATTTGTAACAAAATTCGTTATACTTCGTCTTGCTAGTATAAACCACTTAGAACTGGTTTATAAACAACACAACCAAAAAATGAAACAAGTAGAATTTTTAAATGTTGTAATGCCTTTTAAGGATAAGCTTTACCGATTAGCAAAACGATTGCTAGTATCAACGGAAGAAGCTGAAGATGCAACTCAAGAAATATTACTGAAATTATGGACTAAGAACAATGTTATTGAAAGTTATAATAATGTAGAAGCTTTCGCAATGACGATGACAAAGAATTTTTGTTTGGATAGATTAAAATCAAAACAAGCAGGAAATTTAAAATTAGTTCACAGTAATTATACAGATGAAAACACATCGTTGCAAAAGCAATTAGAAGCAAATGATAGTGTTAGCTGGGTAGAAAAAATAATGGAAGAGCTGCCAGAGCAACAAAAATTAGTTTTGCAATTGCGAGATGTTGAAGAATATGATTATGATGAGATAGCAGAAATGCTAGATATGCAACCTACAGCAATACGAGTTGCCTTGTCAAGAGCTAGAAAAACAGTTAGAGAAAAATTACTTGAAAAACATAGTTATGGAATCGGATAAAATAGAAAAAATACTAGAAAAATATTTTGATGCGACAACAACAGTTGCTGAAGAAAAAACTTTACGGACATATTTTTCACAAGCAGAAGTGGCGCCACACTTAGAAAAATATACTCCAATGTTTGCACACTTTACAAATGCCAAAAAAGAGCAATTTACAAAGCAGGTTCCACTAAAAACTAAAAAGCTAAAGCTAAAGTGGATGAATATTGCAGCAGTTGCAGTCTTACTATTTGGAGTTTATATAGGTAATAGATACCTAGAAGAAAAACGTTTGGAAAAAGAGCAAGCACAGTACGCTTATCAACAAACAAAAAAGGCTTTGAATTTATTGGCGGAAAATTTTAGCCGTGGTACAGAAAAAGTAGCTTATTTAAAAGAATTTGAAGAAACAAAACAAAAAATTTACAATAATAATTAATAATAAAAATCATGAAAAAGTCCCTTATACTAATTTTTGTTGCAGTTGTGCCCTTATTTGGGTTTTCACAATCGTTATTTGATAAATATGAAGATTTAGATAATGTAACAGCAGTAATAGTAAATAAAAGCATGTTTAATCTTTTAAGTAAGATAGATGTGGAAGTAGATGATCCAGATGCTAAAGATTTTATGGCTATCGCCAAAAGCGTAAGTAGCTTAAAAGTTTTCACTACAGAAGATAAAGCCATTGGAACCGATATGGCGGCTAGTGTGACTAAATATTTAAAGTCTGCATCATTAGTAGAATTAATGCGAGTAAAAGACAAAGAAGCCAATGTAAAATTCTATATCAAAAATGGTAAAGATGATGATCATGTAAGCGAGTTACTAATGTTTATAACTGGCATGAAAAATGTAGAAGCCGATGGCAGAAAATTTGAAACGGTATTACTTTCTCTTACTGGTGATATTGATCTAAATAAAATCAATTCCCTTACAAGTAAAATGAATTTACCGAAAGAGCTTAACGAAGCAGGAAAGAAAAATAAATAATCATTAATCAAAAATCATCAATCATGAAAACAATCACTCTATTTTTAAGTATCGCAATTTTACCTATTATTGGATTCTCACAATCAATCTTTGACAAGTATGAAGACATGGATAAAGTATCTTCAGTTATCGTAAACAAAAGCATGATAGATTTTGTCAGCGCTATTGGTGTAGACGAAAATGATCAAGACGCTAAAGATTTTATAGACATAGCAAGCGGTTTACGAAGTTTAAAAGTCTTTATTACAGAAGACAAGCAGGCATCTATAGATATGAATGCTACTGTTAAGCAGTATTTAAATTCTTCAAAATTAGAGGAATTAATGCGAGTAAAAGATGATGATGTAAACGTGAAATTTTACATTAGAGAGGGTAAAGATAAAGACCATGTAAATGAACTATTAATGTTTGTAACAGGTATGAACAAAGTTAAAGTTGATATGAATGGTCGTAATATAGAAACCGTTTTAGTTTCTTTAACAGGAGATATAGATTTAAATAAAATTGGATCATTAACCAATAAGATGAATCTTCCTAAAGAGCTTAAAAAAGCAGGTAAAAGCAGGTAAAAATAGGGCAACAGTAAGTAAATTTATTACATTTACTTACTGTTGTTTTTTTACATTCAACCAAAATAATATAAAATGAAAAAAATAATTTATTGCATCGTAATAGCCAGTACAATGATAGTATCTAGTTGCTCTTCAACAAAGAGTTTACAAGAATATTATGTTGATAACTCTGAAAATCCGAATTTTATATCATTCGATTTACCGGCAAGCTTATTAAATCTTGAAAAAGCAGATTTGACGCCTGAACAAAAAACAGCCTACGAGTCATTAAAAAAATTAAATGTTTTGGCTTTTCAAAAAACAATGGATAATGTTGCAGCTTTTACTTCTGAAAAAGCAAATATAAAAGCCATTCTAAAAAATGAAAAGTACCAAGAATTGATGAAAATAAATACAAGTTATGGTAAAGGTACTATACGATATTTAGGTGATGAAGATGCTATTGACGAAGTAATTGTTTACGGAGATAGCGATGATAAGGGTTTTATTGTAGTTCGTGTACTTGGTGATAATATGAACCCAGCATATTTAATGAAATTAGTTCAAGCTATTGAAAAATCTGATTTTAATGGAGATCAATTAAAAGGATTAGGAAATCTATTAAAAGGAATGAAGTAATTTAGTGTAAACTTTCTTATAGAAAAAAGACCGCAATTTGCGGTCTTTTCATTTTTTATAAATAGGGTGTTAACACTTAAATACCTGTATAATTACTTGGAGTAATCACTTTTAATTCAGCTTTTATAGCATCAGATACTTCTAGTGTGTCAATAAAATTAGCTATAGATTGTTTATTTATTTTCTCATTGGTGCGCGTCAATCCTTTTAAAGCTTCGTAGGGGTTAGGATAGGCTTCACGACGGAGTATAGTCTGGATTGCCTCAGCAACAACAGCCCAGTTATTCTCTAAATCTTGTTCAAATTTTTCTTTGTTTAATAACAATTTACTTAACCCTTTTAAAGTAGATTGAAAAGCAATTATTGTATGCGCAAATGGTACACCAATATTTCTAAGAACAGTACTGTCTGTTAAATCTCTTTGCAATCTTGAAACGGGTAATTTGGCTGATAAATGTTCAAAAATTGCATTAGCAATTCCTAAATTTCCTTCAGAATTTTCAAAATCGATAGGATTTACTTTATGTGGCATTGCCGAAGAACCAACTTCACCAGCTTTGATTTTTTGCTTGAAATAATCCATAGAAACATAGGTCCAAAAATCGCGATCTAAGTCTAATATGATGGTGTTTATTCTTTTTAAAGTATCAAATAGCGCAGCCATATGATCGTAATGCTCGATTTGTGTAGTTGGGAAAGAATGGTATAACCCTAATTTTTCTTGAACAAATTCTTGACCAAATTCTTGCCAATTTATAGAAGGATAAGCTACTTTATGTGCATTATAATTACCTGTAGCCCCACCAAATTTAGCAGCACTAGGGATATCGTTCAATAAATTAAACTGTTCTTTTAAGCGCACTACAAAAACATGAATCTCTTTACCTAAACGAGTTGGAGAAGCAGGCTGTCCGTGAGTTCTGGCTAACATTGGTATTGATTTCCACTCAGAAACTAATGCTTCTAATTCTTCTAAAAGTGAAAAATATTGAGGTACATAAACTTCATTCATTGCTTCTTTTAAAGAAAGCGGAATAGCAGTGTTATTTATATCTTGAGAAGTTAATCCGAAATGGATAAACTCCTTATATTTTTGTAATCCTACCCCATCAAATTTTTCTTTAATAAAATACTCGACAGCTTTTACATCATGGTTGGTTGTTTTTTCAATCTCTTTGATTGCTTTTGCATCATCATTAGAAAAATCAATATAAATTTTTCTTAACGTATCAAATTTAGAAATATCAAAATCAGAGAGTTGAGGTAAAGGAATTTCGCATAAAGCAATAAAATATTCAATTTCTACACGTACACGATATTTAATCAAAGCTTCTTCAGAAAAGAAATCTGCTAATTTTTCTACTTTACTTCTATAACGACCATCTATGGGAGAAATCGCATTCAATTTATTTAAAGACATTGTATAAGAATTGATTGTTTTTTTAGAAGATTCAAAGATAGGTATTCCTTAAACAGCTAAAAAGTGAAGCAATGAAATAATCAAGTTTTATAAAAAACGTTAAGTTATTATTTAATTTTTGCTAGTGTTAATCGAGCTCTTGCTTTATAAGCCGCACTACCTTGTGCATAATTCTTTTCTAAAATCATCTTTAATTCATTTAGAATCCACTCAAATTTGTTTCCTAATAGCAATAAACAAGTCATAGAATATGCTTGAGCTGCAACTTTTTGATCACTAAGCAACCAATCAAAACAAACAGCTGTTATGTATTCTAAATGACTATTAGAAATATATTTTTGAGTTTCATTTGGTATTTTAGCAAAGTAAGCGGTTGTAAGATATTCGCAAATTTTAGCCATTGGGCGAACGGAAGAGTCTAAATGAACACTTCCAATTTTAGCAGTAAAAAAATCTAAATATGGATAAATAGTTGCTAAATTTTCTTTTGCCGTAAATTCTAAGACCCAGCATGCTTTTGAAGATATAGGATCATGAATAGAAAAGGCAATATTTAATAGAGGTTCTATTAATTCAGGATTTTGAGAAACTAACTTTGCCATTTCAGATCTTTTTTCTCTGGAATGATTTACATAATTTAAAGACTCATATAGTTCAGTAATTGTCAAAATAAAATTAATTAGTTTCTAAAGCTATTAATTCCGAAACAAGTTTAGGGACTCCATTTGCAGCTGTATCTTCAATGATAGTTAGATTGTTGAAATCATTTTTATGAACACTAGGTCTTGGATCGACAAAATAGATAGGTGTATTATGCTTTACGAAATTTACTAGACTAGCAGCCGGATAAACTTGCATAGATGTTCCAATGATTATTAAAATATCTGCTTGTTCTGTAATTTCTATTGCTTTTTCTAACAAAGGTACCTGTTCACCAAACCAAACAATATGGGGTCTTAATTGATGACCATTTATACATTTATCGCCAAGTTTTAAATCTTTTTTCCAGTCTAAAATTATAGGAGCTCCAATTCTTGAAGTTTTTGTACTTCGTACTTTTAATAATTCTCCATGTAAGTGCACTATGTTTGTACTTCCAGCTCTTTCGTGTAAATCATCAATATTTTGAGTGATTATTGTTGTTTGAAAATACTTTTCTAAATTTGATAATGATAAGTGAGCATCATTGGGCAAAACAGTCAACAATTGTTTTCTACGCTGATTATAAAAATCGAGCACTAAAGCTGGGTTATCTGTAAAACCTTGAGGAGAGGCAACTTCCATAACATCATATCCTTCCCATAAGCCATCAGCATCCCTAAAGGTTTTTATGCCGCTTTCTGCACTTATTCCTGCTCCTGTAAGTACGACTATTTTTTTCATGACAATAAAAATAGACAATTTTGATTTTTTATTATATTCGATTTATGATTGATTTACAACTTTTAAATTATTTAGAAAGTTTCATTACCGAAGAACGTAAAAAACGTTTTATAGAAGTGCTTGAAGAACGTACAAAACAACTTACTGTAGCTGTTGAAGACGTTTATCAAATGCATAATGCAAGTGCAGTGGTGCGTAGTTGTGATATTTTTGGAATACAAGAAGCTCATATTATAGAAAGTAAGTATGGGAAAAGATTGGATAAAGATATAGCAATGGGCTCTCAAAAATGGGTAGATGTTATGAGATACAAAAACACGAGCGATTGTATAGAAACCTTAAAAAGTCAGGGATATAAAATAATAGCAACAACGCCTAATAATGATTCTTGTTTTTTAGATGATTTTAAAATTGATGGGAAAATGGCTTTCTTTTTTGGAACAGAAAAAAAAGGATTAAGTGAAGAAGTATTAAATAAAGCTGATGGCTTTTTGAAAATACCAATGATAGGTTTTACTGAAAGTCTCAATATTTCAGTTTCAGCGGCTATAATTCTTCATTCATTAACCTCAAGACTTAAAAAAGAGACTACTAATTGGCATCTAACTGAAGATGAAAAATTGATAAAACAAATTGATTGGGCAAAAAAATCAATAAGAAGTGTTGACGATGTTTTGGCGCGGTATTATCGGCAAAGATAATTTTTTTGTATATTTAATATATAATCAACTCACTTAAAACCATGTATATAGCACTCTATATTATCTTAGGATTAATCCTTGTATTTTTTATTTTAGAACTCATAGCTCCAAAAAATTATAATGTTTATAGATCAATACAAATTGCAGCTCCAAAAAATGTTGTTTTTGAATACTTAAAATATTTAAAAAAGCAGGAAGAATGGTCCCCATGGGCAAAAAAAGATCCGAATATGAACAGGAAGTTTACAGGTTTAGATGGAGAAGTAGGAGCAATAAATTATTGGAATGGCAATAAAGAAGTAGGGGAGGGAGAACAAGAAATTACTAAAATTATTGATGGAGAACGGGTGGAAGGAGAGTTGCGATTTTTCAAACCTTTTAATTCTACATCAGATTGTTATATGACTTCAGAAACGATATCTAATTCTGAAACAAAAGTTACTTGGGGTTTCTCTGGAAAGAATAAATTTCCGATGACCATTTTTTGCTTATTTGTAAGTATGGATAAAATGGTTGGTAAAGATTTTGAAGAAGGATTATCTCAGTTGAAATCAATTTTAGAAAAATAAGAATAATTTATGACTCTAATGAAAGATTCTGAAGGAAGTAGAATGCACTATAATCTATTGATTAAATGTAAAAAATAGATGCCTCAGCTCGAGCAAAAAATCTTATTGGCAATATTGTTGTACCAATACCTCTTGATACATACATTCTAGTAGTTTCATTTTGATACCATCCTTTTAAATACTTACCACTTCCTAAAGGTTTATATATCTCTTTGCCAAAAAAAGTGATTTGACCTCCGTGTGTATGTCCTGAAAGTATTATTTTTATGGGTAATCTCGCCTCTTTATTTAATAAGTCAATAGTATCGGTGTATTTTGGACAATGATTTAGGACTATGCTGTCAAATGATTTATTTATATTTTTTATAGCTTTTTCAAAATCAGGATTTCCATGTAAAAAATCATCTATACCAATTATATTTAGCTTACGGCCATTTTTATCGAAAACATAGTTTTCATTAATTAGTACATGACCATTATATTTTTTAAATATTTTTTTAAAATCTTCTAAATTCACATGTGCTTCATATTCTTTATTTCCTAGTATTACAATTTTTAAAATTTCTGGATTTATAAGGTCTAGAAGTTTTTCTAAAATTGAAAGGCTATTTCTTCTAGAAATTGTATCACCTGTAAAAACTATGAAGTCAGGTTTTTCTATACTTATCTTTGATGCAATTGTTTGATGGAAATATTTTATATCTTTTAGATGTATATCTGTTAATTGAATAATTTTTATTTTTCTACCCTCAGAAATGTCAAATTCTGTCCAATCTATTATATATTTCTCAAACCAAAAACTGTCTAGGGCTACCAAACCGATTAGACCAGTGATTCCTAATGATAGTTTTATAAGAAAACTTCTTCTTCCAATTTTCATTTATTATTGAAACTAATTTTAAGAAAACAAAGGAAGAAAAATTAAAAACAAAGAATGTTAGTTTGTAGTTAAAAATAAATTTTTTATTCAATAAGCTCAATTAAAGCAATATCAAACTGGTTATCTAATATTACTTTTCCGTTTTTAACTTCTAAAGGAGTTTCTGAATAAGCATCATATAATTTAGTACCGTCACCAAAAAAACCTTTTACAGATAATGATTTTTTTCCTTTTGGTAAGTTTAAACCAATTACAACTTTGTCTTTATACTCTCCATTAGTATATGTTCTTTCAAAAACATAAGGCGATTTAGTAAGCATTTGATGTTTACCGGCTCCAATAGCGGGATGATTAGCTCTAAATTTGCCTAGTTTTTGCCAATGTTGTAATATTTTCTTCGTTTCCGGAAGACTATCAATATCATTCCAATTCATGAAAGAGCGTAATGTTGCATCTCCTTCTGTTCCTTCAATAATTAGACTTCTAGCTGTTTCATCTCCATAATATATTTGAGATGCTCCAGGAGTAAGTAAAAGCACATTTGCAGCATAATAAGGTCTTTTACGTTCTTTATCAAAAGGATTATTATCGTCATGAGATGAAAGATAATTTAAAACACTTTTTCCTTTTAGTTTGGTATGTAATAAGTCATTATATTTTTTAAAAATAGTCTCATAGTCATTCTGAGCATCATATTTAAGTTCAAAATTTATTAAACTTTTAAAACCATTGTCAAAATAGTCAACTTTTTTATCTCCAAAATCGTAAGTTCTGCCACCAGAAATCCCATAATTATAAACTTCACCCACCATAAAAAATGAGTTATTATCTAAAACCTCTTTTGGATTTTTTCTTTTCCAATTATCAAAAGCAATTGAAGCTTGCTTGTAAAGTTCATTCCAAGCACTTTCATCAGCATGTTTAACAGTATCTACACGAAATCCATCAATTCCAAAGTCGTTTACATAATCTGTAAGCCATTTTGTAATATATGCTTTCGCTGTTCTTGTGCATCCAGACCTATTAAAAAATAATTGAAGCTCATCTAACTCATTACTAAGCCTGCCTTCAGCCTTCCATTTGGCTAATAAAGCATCTGGTAGTTCTACCTCAGTATCACTCTCCGTTTTAATATCGGGCAAATTTGTCACCAGAGTACATGCAGTTGTTGTTTCATAATCTGTATAGGTGCAGTTTGGTTCAGTTCTCACCCAATCCGATGGCCAAACAGGATCAATATCTGTTACTGGTCCAGTATGATTAAGAACAACATCCATCAAAACACGAATACCTTTTTCATGCGCAGTTTTAATCATGTCTTCAAGATCTTTTCGAGTACCAAAATTTGGGTCTAATGCGGTCCAATCTTTTGTCCAGTAGCCATGATATCCATAAGTATTTCCAGTGCCTTCATCAGTTGATCCATGTATTTGTTCAACTACAGGTGTAAACCAAATGGCATTAATCCCTAAGTCTGTAAAATAACCTGCTTCTATTTTTTCTGTGATACCTTTAATATCACCTCCCATAAAACCTCTAAGTTTACCAGTTTCTTTAGTTCTGTCAAAATTGATATCATTTATTGTATCAGCATTGTTGAAACGGTCAGTCAAGAGAAAGTAAACATTAGCACCCTCCCAAACAAAAGGAATTTTTTTTGGCTGTACTGTATCGTTTTTAACAAGCGCTACAGGATCATTATTTTTTTCCTTTTTTAGATCTTTACAGGAAAGATTAAAGATTACGAAAAGAAGAAGTAGGAGTGCTTTTTTCATTATCATTTATTTTCTTTAAAATTATAAATTGATAATGGATTTAGAAAATTTATTTAATCAGTAAAAACAGGCGAATAAATTTAATTTACTAAAGAATTAAAAGTTTTTAAAGCGAAATTATTTTTTTCTATTTAATACTTTATAATCTTCATAACAACTACTAATTGCATCTAAAATTTGTAAATCGTTTGCTGTTAGAATAAATGATTTTGAATAATTGCAATTATTCAAAATATCTTCAATATCTACTTTTTCAATTTGAAGTAATTCTATTAATGTTTCTCTATCAAATTTTGAGGCAAGCAAATCTTTTATAGCATCATCTTCTTTTACTTTTCTTAGCTTTCTCATTTGGTTTGGCTTTTTGCCAAAAAGATTGCGAAGTAAATCAGCAGGGTTTAAGATAGCACCAAGCACTTTTGTAACAGCACTCGGATTTTTTTTACGAGCTTCATAACCTGTATTTAAACCAGAAATACTATATTGATAAGAATCATTAACGGGTAAGTTTTTGACGTCAATTTCTAGATAACCTGTGAGTTGATTTGATGTTACGATCACTTCTTCTAAGGCGTAAGCAAGCTCGGTTAGGGCAATTTTGGTGTCCTTGAATTTAAACATATCATTAGTGACACGTATTTTTTGTGATTTAAACCCTAAATAACTAAAATAAAGTGTATCATTTACAGAAGCTGTAATACTAAATTCTCCTTTCTGATTGGTTATCGTACCTATTACTTTGTTTAAATTGATGACGTGAACGCTCTCCATAACAGAAGCGTCTTGGGCATTTACAACAATTGCCTTTAATGTTTCACCTTTATCCTCTTCTTCTATTTCTTGTGAGAAACCAACCAATCCAAATAGAAAGAAAAAACAGTATGCTATATTTTTTTTCATCATAACAAATAAACATCTAAAATAGTAAACAAAACAAAAAAATACGCCGAAGCGTATTTTTTAATATGAAATTAACTAAAAGTGTTTTTTTTAAAAGAATCCACTTCTTCGTTTACTTTTTCCACCACTAGAATCTCTATTACCACCACGAGACCCTGAGTTTGAATTATTAGAGCTTGATCCAGATCTTCTTTTTGATCCGCTATCTCCGCCTCCGTAACCACCTTTTGATGAAGATGATGAAGATGATCTTTCTCTACGTTTTCCGAAGTCGCCACCGCCACCGCTACGTTTTTTATCTCTTCCACCCCCGCCACGGTTTCTATCTCTTCCACCACGACTACTGCCACCGCCTGGATTACTAGAAATTTCAACGTTTACAAAACGACCATCAACTTTAAAATCTTTAAAAGTCTCTAGAATTTTTGGTGTAATTGATGCATCTGTGTTAAAGAACGAAAAACTTTCTTTAACATCAACTTTGAAAATATCATCTTGTCCAACTTCAAGAGTATCTCTTAAAAAGTCTTTTAGAGACATCCAATCGTATTCATCTTTTTCTCCTACATTTATAAAGTAACGGACAGAACCTTCTGTTGGAATTTCACCACTATTACCTCTATTGCTAGATCTGTCACTTCTATCTTCTCTATCTGAACCGCCAGAACTTAAATCTCTAGTTTTGTTATAGTAGTTAAAGAAACGTGTAAATTCTACTGAAACTACTTTTTTAATTAATTCTTCACGATCTATACCTTCAAATACCTTACTTATGGCAGGAAGATATGATTCAACTTCAGGATTAACCTCTGTATCTTTTATTTTATTAGCTAAGTGGTATAATTGAATTTCACAAATTTCCATTCCTGTTGGAATATTTTTTGTGATAAACTTTTGATTAATTTTACTTTCAATAGCTTTAATTTTTCTTAATTCGCTTCTGGTAACTATAACCATTGAAATTCCAGATTTACCAGCTCTACCTGTACGACCACTTCTGTGGGTATAAGTTTCTATTTCATCTGGTAATTGGTAGTTGATTACGTGAGTAATATCATCAACATCAATACCTCTTGCAGCAACATCAGTTGCTACTAGCATTTGAATTTGCTTTTTACGGAACGCATTCATAACCAAATCTCTTTGATTTTGACTTAAATCGCCATGTAAAGCACCTGCATTATAGCCATCTTCAATTAGGCTTTCAGCAACTTTTTGTGTATCTCTTTTAGTTCTGCAAAAAATAACAGAAAATATATCAGGATTTGTATCTGCTAATCTTTTTAAAGCAGGATATCTATCACGACCACTTACTACATAATATTCATGTTGAACAGTAGTTGCACCTGAGTTCTTAGTTCCCACAGTTATTTCTTGTGGGCTACGCATAAATTTCTTTGCGATTAAAGCAACTTCTTTAGGCATAGTTGCAGAAAACAACCAAGTATTTTTTTCTTTAGGTGTATCTGATAGAATTTCTTTGATATCTTCAAAAAATCCCATGTTTAGCATCTCATCAGCTTCATCTAAAACACAATAATCTATTTTAGAGATGTCTACTAAACCACGACTCATCATATCTTTCATACGCCCAGGCGTAGCAACGATTATTTGAGCTCCACGTTTTATTTGTCTTGCTTGGTCGGTGATACTTGCACCACCATATATAGCAACTACATTGATATTTCTTTCGTATTTGGAATAGGCTTGCATTTCATTAGTAATTTGCAAACATAACTCACGAGTTGGTGATAATATTAAACCTTGTGTGGTTTTACTATCTGCATCAATGGATTGAATAAGTGGAAAACCAAATGCAGCAGTTTTTCCTGTACCTGTTTGGGCAAGAGCTACTAAATCTGTTTTACTACCTAATAAAATTGGGATTGCTTTTTCTTGTACATCTGATGGAGTTTCAAACCCCATGTCAGTAATAGCGTCTAGTAGGGACTTTTTTAGTCCTAGCGCTTCAAATTTTGTCATAATTATGTTATTCTTAATCGCAAATATGTCTGTTGCATAGAGCGATTATTTTGATAACCTGTTTAGACTCAGCGCAACACATGCTATACTAGCGGCGTTATTTAAAGCGGCAAAGGTACTGCTAATTTGTGGATTAGTGTTCTGTATATGCTTTTATTTTTTAGAACGTAATGATGGAACCAGCTATAAACAAGGCTTGAGCTTTGTAAACCCTTATAGATTATCATTTTTTTACTTTTTTTTTTGATGTGATTAGCGACTCTTTAAATGGATAATTAATTTTTGTATTGCCTTCCCACGATGACTTATTTCGTTTTTTATTGTTAATGGAAGTTCAGCAAAAGTTTTATTAAACCCTGTTGGTTTAAATATTGGATCATATCCGAAACCTTTATTGCCATATCTTTCCTTAGTTATTTCACCTTCGACAATTCCAGTGAATAAGAATTGTTCTGTTTTGATATTTAAAGCGATGCAAGTTTTAAAATGTGCTTTTTTATTGGTTTTATCTTTTAATTCACTCAGGAGTTTTTCAATGTTTTCTTCAGTATTTTTTTGCTCACCCGCATATCTAGCAGATAATACTCCTGGCGCCCCATTTAAACTATCAACTAATAAACCTGTGTCGTCTGCAAAGCAATTATAACCGTAATTTTCGGTTACAAAATTGGCTTTTAGTTGAGCATTGCCTTCTATAGTATTTGCAGTTTCTGGTATTTCATCAATACAACCAATATCATTCAGAGAAAGTATTTTAATATTTTTAGGAAGTAATAATTTTACTTCCTCAACTTTATGTTGATTGTGTGTTGCAAAAACAAGATCCATTTAAATTTCGTGTAAATTAGTTGAAAAATAGTATTTTAAAATTTTATAAATTTAGCACATGCATTTAAAACTTCCACCACTTTTTATTGCTCTTATTACTTGTGTTCTCATGTATTTTTTAGCACTTTTTTTGCCTTTCGGTGTTTTTGATTTTACAGGAAAAAAATATATGATGTTTTTTTTATTAGGTTTAGGATGTTTACTAGAAGGGTTTTCTTTGTTTCAGTTCTTTTTTAAGAAAACAACTATAAGTCCTATTTCTCCCGATAATGCTTCAACTTTAGTTGTAAATGGTATTTATAATTTCACTAGAAATCCAATGTATTTAGGGATGTTACTTTTGCTTTTAGCCTTCGGTTTATACTTAGGCAATGCGTTTAATATACTAGTAGCAGCTGGTTTTGTATCATATATGAATAACTTTCAGATTATACCTGAAGAAGAGGCTCTAGAAAAAAAATTCGGCGAAGCATATAAAAATTATAGGATTAAAGTTAGAAGATGGTTTTAAAAATTTATATACGAGTTTTTCAATTTTAAAAATTAGCTAATCAGCTTATTTTTTAATTTATTAGCTTTTTAGCTTATATTTTCATATATTAGCTTTTTAGCTTATAAATATGACAGCAATACTAACAGGAGATATTATTAATTCGGAACATTATAAGGTTTCAGATTGGATAGCTATTCTAAAGAATCATTTATCAGTATTTGGTAATACTCCAAAAGACTGGGAAATTTATCGTGGTGACGAGTTTCAAATAAAAGTACCAGCTGAAAAAGCCTTAGAAGTAGCAATTGGACTAAAAGCAAAAATAAAAACAATAAAAGGGTTAGATGTTCGAATGGGTATAGGTATCGGAAACGAAACTTTTAGGGGTGTAAGTGTAAGTGAATCTAACGGAACAGCTTATCAATTTTCTGGACGTGTTTTTGAAAACTTAAAAGATCAAAAACTAAATTTAGCAATAGCAACTGATGATAAAGAAATAAATCAGACTTTAAATTTAATAATTAAACTTGCACTAGATTTTATGGACGATTGGAGTCCTGTTTCTGCTGAATTTATAGCCTTATCATTGGAAAATCAAAATATGCAGCAGCAAGAAATAGCAGATAAGTTAGGTATTAATCAGTCAGCAGTAAGTCAACGTCAAAAAAGAGCTAGATTAGATTTGGTGCAACAGGTATTGGCATATTACAAAACAACAATTAAGAAATAAGGGTATGATTTTATTTACAAAACTACTTTTGGCGCATTTAATTGGCGATTTTATTTTACAACCCAATAAATGGGTAGTAGATAAAGAAGTAAATAAGCTAAAGTCTAAATACCTTTATATTCATGTATTTCTGCATTTTTTGGTGACAATAATTTTATTGTGGGATTTAAGCTATTGGAAAACAGCATTGTTAATAATGGTTTCACATTATGTAATTGATATATTGAAATTATACCTGACACCATCATTTAAAAATAAAAGTATTCCCTTTTTTATAGATCAGCTACTGCATCTTGGTATTATTTACGCCTGTGCTTACTATGGTGATTTAATTAACCATACATGGGCTATTATTCAACAAATAGATCTAGCATTAGTAACAGCATTTGTATTTTTAAGTTTTCCAACAGCAATTAGTATAGGAAAGCTATTAGAGGGTATGGCGAAGCATATTGAAATGGATCATGAATCATTACCAAATGCAGGAATGTATATAGGCATTATAGAACGTTTTTTTGTGCTAGCATTTATTCTTTTAGGTCATTGGGAGGTTATTGGTTTTTTAATAGCAGCAAAGTCGGTTTTTAGATTTAACGATTTAAAAGAAAGTAATAGCCGAGAATTAACCGAATATATTTTAATAGGTACTTTACTTAGCTTTGGAATAGCTATTTTAGTTGGAGTATTGTATAGTAAACTTTAAAATAGTTATGAAAAAGAGTTTTCTGATTATAATCGTTCTTATTTCTTTTTTTGGCACTGCTCAGACAAAATTTTTCACTTCTTTTGACAGTGTAAATATTGCATATACTGATGAAGGAAAAGGGAGTCCTATCTTCTTAATTCATGGATTTATAAACTCAGGAAGTTCTTGGGAACATACTGTTTTAAAAAAAGAACTGTTAAAAGATGGATATCGAGTAATTATTCCTGATTTAAGAGGTAACGGTGCTTCAGACAAACCTCATGATGAAGTTTCATATTCAAATGATGCAGAGGTAAAAGACCTAAAAGCATTAGCGTCATATTTGAAGCTTAAAAAATTTAATGTTATTGGTTATTCTAGAGGAAGTATTATTACAGCTAAATGGCTCACCAATGATAAACGTATAAAAAGAGCAGTTTTGGGTGGTATGGGCTTAGATTTTACCAATCCAAATTGGGATAGACGTATTCTTTTTGCAAATGCTTTTGCTGATGGTGCGCTTCAAAATTCAGAAACAGAAGGTGCGGTAACCTATGCTAAATCAATAAATGCAGATTTAAGAGTCTTGCATCTTTCTCAGGTGTACCAACCAGTAACAAGTATAAAAGAATTAGCTCAAATAAAGGCTAAAGTGTTGGTTATTGCTGGTGATGAAGATGTTGATAATGGTAATCCCAAAGCCTTGCAAAAAGCAATACCAAAAAGCAAATTAGCTATTGTAAAAGGAGGGCATAATAATACATATGCATCCGAATCATTTTCAAGAGAAATTATTTCTTTTTTATAATTATAAAATTTTTAGAGAAACTGATAAATTTACGATTTTGATAATAAAATACTTCTTATAAAAACAATTCTATATCAAAATGTTAGAATTACTGATTCACTATCAGATTAAAATAAAATCACATATAAATGAGTAAATTAATTTTTACTTTTGCAGCTTAATTATTAAATGATGATTGCAACGGGTAGAAAGTATGTATTCGACTTTGATAGTACTTTAACGCGAGTAGAAGCATTAGATGTTTTAGCTGAATTAACCTTAGAAGGTAAATCAAATAAAGACGATATTATAAAAGAAATACAAGCGATTACCAATTTAGGTATCGATGGTGATATATCTTTTACAGAATCATTAGAACGGCGCATAAAATTATTAAATGCTCATAAAGATGATTTGACAGATTTAGTAAAAGAACTACGTACTAAAATATCAAAATCTATAGAAGCTAATAAAGATTTTTTTAAAGATTATGCTGATGATATTTATGTGATTTCCTGCGGATTTAAAGAGTTTATAGATCCAATTGTTGAAGAATATAACATTCCTTCCGAAAGGGTATATGCTAATACTTTTAAGTTTGATGAAGAAGGTAAAATTATTGGTTTTGATGAGACCAATGTTTTAGCAATGCATAATGGAAAAATAGCTTGTTTAAGAAATATGAACCTTGACGGTGAGGTTCAGGTTATTGGAGATGGGTATAGCGATTATGTAATGAGAGAAGCAGGTATTGCAGATAAATTTTTTGCGTATACCGAAAATGTACACCGTGAAAAGGCTGCAAAAAATGCAGATTATATTACACCTAACCTTGATGAATTTTTATTTGTGAACGATTTACCTAGAAAAATCTCTTATCCTAAAAACAGGATAAAGATGTTGTTATTAGAAAATGTACATCCTGATGCTTTTAAAAGCCTTTCAGAGGCTGGATTCTCAGTTGAAACAGTAAAACACAGTTTGTCAGAAGAAGAATTAATTGAAAAAATAAAAGGAGTTCATGTTCTTGGAATCCGTTCTAAAACACAAGTAACCAAAAAAGTATTAGATGCTGCTAATAAATTAATGGTAGTTGGTGCTTTTTGTATTGGAACTACACAAATAGACTTAGCAAGTTGTAAGAAAAAAGGAGTTGTGGTCTTTAATGCTCCCTATAGCAATACCCGTTCCGTGGTAGAATTGGCAATTGGGGAGATTATCATGTTAATGCGCAGCGTATTTACTCGTAGTACAGAAATACACCAAGGGCAATGGAATAAAACAGCAGCTAATTCCAGAGAAGTACGTGGTAAAAATCTAGGGATTGTTGGTTATGGGAATATTGGTAAACAATTATCTGTTATTGCTGAAGCTTTAGGGATGCGGGTGTATTATTACGATGTGAATGATCAATTGGCATTAGGGAATGCAATTAAATGCAACACGTTAGAAGATTTATTAAATATTTCTGATGTCGTAACCCTTCATATTGATGATAATAAAGCAAACCTTAATTTTATTGGTGAGCGAGAAATAAATCAAATGAAAAAAGGAGCAATATTGATTAATTTAGCTCGCGGTTTTGTAGTGGATATTCCTGCTTTAGCAAATGCTCTAAAAACTGGAAAATTAGGTGGAGCTGCAATTGATGTTTTTCCTGAAGAACCAAGAAGTAATGGTGAGTTTGAGACAGAACTTAAAGGTTTAGAAAATGTTATATTAACCCCGCATGTAGGAGGCAGTACAGAAGAAGCACAAGCAAATATTGCAGAGTTCGTTCCGAATAAAATAATGGATTATATGAATTCTGGGAATACTGTTGATGCGGTAAATTTCCCTAACATTCGTTTACCAAAACAAAATGTATCACATAGGTTCCTACACATCCACAAAAATGTACCTGGAATCATGGCGAAAGTAAATGAGGTTCTTGCACGTTATGAATTAAACATTACAGGGCAGTATTTATCAACGGATAATGAAGTAGGTTATGTAATTTCTGATGTAAATAAGAAGTATAATAAAGATGTTATTAACGAACTGAAGAAAATAGAAAATACGATTAAATTTAGAGTTCTTTATTAATATTTATATAGCATAAAAAAAGGCGTCATAGAATACTATTCTATGACGCCTTTTTTATTGATGATGATAGGGTTCATTTTTTAAAATAGTAAATGCACGATACATCTGCTCTACAATAAATAAACGTATCATCTGGTGCGAGAATGTCATTTTTGAAAGACTTATTTTTCCTTGTGCTTTTTCATAAATAGAAGAACTAAATCCGTAAGGTCCACCAATAACAAAAACTAACTGTTTAATTCCTGCATTCATCTTTTTTTGTAAAAAATCAGAGAATTCGATGGAGGTATATTGCTTCCCATTTTCATCTAAAAGAATGAGCACATCAGTCGGGTTTATTTTTTTTAAAATAGCCTCACCTTCCTTTTCTTTTTGTTGAACTTCGGTTAAATTTTTAGTGTTTTTTATATCGGGGAGTAATTCTAAATCAAATTTAATATAATGTTTTAGCCTATTCTCATATTCTGAAATTAACTGTAATAGTTGTACACTATCCGTTTTTCCTATGGCAAGAAGTTTGATGGTCATATTGCAAATTTAATTAGAAATTTTACGTTAAATAATTATAGTGTTTAAATTTATCATCCAGAAGAGTTCTTATTAAGTATTTAGTAAATTAGCAACTAAGAAAAAGAGTTTAATGATTTCAAAAGCACAATTTAATACAGAAATTGAATTAATTATAGCAAATGCAATTCGAGAAGATGTCGGTGATGGTGACCATAGTTCACTAGCTTGTATACCAAAAACTGCAACAGGAAAAGCAAAGCTTTTAGTAAAAGACAAAGGTATCATTGCAGGAGTTGATTTTGCCCAACAAGTGTTTGCATATGTAGATAAGGACTTGAAAATAGAACATATTCTTAAAGATGGTGACAAGGTTAATACTAATGATATAGTTTTTTATGTAAGTGGGAGTTCTCAAAGTATTTTAAAGGCAGAACGGTTAGTCTTGAATGCAATGCAGCGTATGAGCGCTATTGCTACTAAGACTAATTACTATGTTAAATTATTAGAAGGTACCAACACAAAAATTTTAGATACCCGTAAAACAACACCAGGAATTAGAGCATTAGAAAAATGGGCTGTTAAAATTGGTGGTGGTGAAAATCATAGGTTTGCGCTTTATGATATGATAATGTTGAAAGATAATCATATTGATTTTGCTGGTGGAATTGAAAAAGCCATCCAAAAAACAAAACAATACCTCGTAGATACCAATAGAGATTTAAAAATTATTGTAGAAGCTCGTGATTTGAATGAAGTGCAGAAAATACTTGATGCAAAAGGGGTGTATCGAATTTTATTAGATAATTTTAATTTTAAAGATACTAAAGCGGCTGTTCAGCTAATTGGTAATCAAAGTTTAACAGAATCTTCTGGAGGTATTAACGAACATACAATTCGTAATTATGCTGAATGTGGCGTTAATTATATTTCCTCGGGAGCTTTAACACACTCTGTTTACAATATGGATTTAAGTCTTAAAGCCGTATAAATGTCAGCAGCAATTGAGGAAAAAATAGAAAAAATTCCAATCATAAATTGGTTAGCTCGTTTGCTTAAAAAAGTGAAACTTTCTGCTTTTGAGGGACTTTCTTTGTATGATTTGATAGAAATGTATTTATCAGGAATATTGCAAGGAGCATTATCAACCAGAGCTAGTTCTATTGCTTTTAGCCTTTTTATGGCACTGTTTCCTTTATTGATATTTTTATTAAGCCTTTTGCCATTTTTAATTCCTTATATTCAAATAGGAGGAGAAACTAATTTTGAATCAGATTTTTTGGCTTTTTTAGAATCTTTTCTTCCCAACGCGACGGGAGATTATTTTGAAGAAATTTTCATTCAAATAAAAGACCAAAAAAGAGGAGGTTTATTATCTTCTACGTTTATAATTTCAATTTTCTTAGTTGCAAATGGTGTAAATGCCATTTTTGGAGGCTTTGAAAATTCGTATCATGTAAACCTAACGCGTAACTTTTTTAGACAATATGCGTATGCTTTAATGGTAGGATTAATATTATCAACCCTTTTAATTGTAGCGGCAATTACTTTTGTATATTCAGAATTTTATATTGTTGAAACTGCTAGTCATTTTGTTGGAGAACGATATGGAACCAACGCAGAGGAAACAAATATTGTTGCCGTTCAAATTGCAAAAATCTTATTCTTTATTATTTTATCGTATTTAACAACTGCAATCTTGTATTATTTTGGAACCGCCGAAGGTAGAAACGCAAAATTTTTCTCGGCAGGTGCACTAATGACTACATTGCTTTTTCTTTTTACTTCTTACTTATTTGGGGTGTATGTCGAAAAATTTGCAAGATATAATGAGTTATATGGTACATTAGGTGGATTATTAATCTTAATGGTCTTTATTTGGTTAAATTCAAATATTTTACTGTTAGGTTTCGAATTAAATGCTACATTAAACGCATTAAGAAATAATATGAAACATAAGGATGATGTACTGTAAACAAATTTTATTTTTATTAGGAATATTTTCCTTAAATATTGGAGTTTCTCAAAGTGTTTTTGATGAATGGAAAACAATTGATGACCGAACAGGAAAACCTAAAGGAATTATAAAAATATATGAGCATGAAGGAGAACTTTATGGGAAAGTTGTAAAAATTTTAGAGGAGGGGAAAGAAGATGCTATTTGTACAAAGTGTGACGGTGATTTAAAAGATAAGCCAGTTCTCGGAATGAAAATTATTAAAGGTGCTGTAGCGCATAAAAACGGGGAGTGGAAAGGAAAACATTTGTTTGATCCAGAACAAGCTATGACTTTTCGATGTAAAATTTGGTTGAATCCCGATAATCCTGATGAACTTAAAGTTAGAGGTTATTTAGCATTTATTTACCGAACTCAAACTTGGTTAAGGGTAAAAGATTAGAACACATACAATGCCTTATTTTATTAATGTAATTCTACCTATTCCGTTAGAAAAGCTATTTACCTATAGTGTTTCTGATGCTGAAGCTGCATTTTTACAACCCGGTATGAGGGTTGCTGTACCTTTCGGGAAATCAAAAATATATAGTGCTTTAGTTCATGAAGTGCATCAAACTCCGCCAACAATTTATGAAGCGAAAGAAATACATCAAATTTTAGATGAAGTTCCTTTAGTTACAGCTATTCAACTTAAACATTGGTTCTGGATCGCAGATTATTATATGTGTAGCATTGGCGAAGTATTCAGAACAGCAATTCCGAGTGCTTTTCTTTTAGAAAGTGAGACATTAATTTTACGAAATAATAAAATACAAATAGATGAAAATGAACTTCTAGATGATGAGTTTTTGGTATTTGAAGCATTACAACATCAATCTGTATTGCGAGTACACGAGATTAGTGCTATTTTAGAAAAGAAAAATATACTTCCTATTTTAAATAGATTATTAGATAAAAATATAATAATAGTAAAGGAAGAAGTTTATGAACAATACAAGCCAAAAATGGTGCGTTATGTTCGATTAGGAAAAGCATATAAATCTGAAGAGAAATTAGAAGAGCTTTTAAATGGTTTAACAAGAGCTCCAAAACAGAGCCAAGTAGTACTTTCATTATTTCAACTACAAGCTACTAGCAAAAAGCCAATTAAAGTAACTGATCTTGAAGCAGCAAGTAATAGTTCTAGCGCTGTAATTAAAACTTTAATTGATAAAAATATTTTAGAAGAATATTTTGTTCAGACAGATAGGGTGATCTATACGAATGAGGAAGAAAACTTAGATTTAAAATCTTTAAATGAATACCAAGAAGAAGCTTTAGTTGCCATTCTAGAAAATTTTAAGAATAATAAAGCTACACTATTACATGGAGTAACATCTTCTGGTAAGACCGAAGTGTATGTAAAATTAATAGAAGATTGCATTCGGGCGAATAAACAAGCACTCTATTTACTTCCTGAAATAGCACTTACTACTCAATTGATATCACGGTTGCAAGAGTATTTTGGAGAGAAAGTTGCTGTTTATCATTCAAAATATAGTGTTCAAGAACGTGTTGAAGTTTGGAACAATGTTTTAACCAATAAACCAAAAGCGCAAATAGTTATTGGTGCTCGTTCTTCATTATTTATGCCTTTCAAAAATTTAGGGTTAGTACTTATTGATGAAGAACATGAGAGTTCGTTTAAACAATACGATCCAGCACCACGTTATCATGCTCGTGATGCTGCTATTGTTTTAGGAAATTTACATAATGCAAATATTCTTTTGGGTTCTGCAACGCCAAGTGTAGAAAGTTTTTATAACGTTCAGATTGGAAAGTATGGCTATGCAAGTATTCAAAGGCGCTACGGGAATGTATTAATGCCAGATATTGAGTTGGTTGATATAAAAGAACAAACTCGTAAAAAGAGAATGAAAGGTCATTTTTCGGAACGTTTGTTTGAAGAAATTTCAGAAACTTTAAATAATGGCGAACAAATAATTTTATTTCAAAATAGGAGAGGTTATGCTCCAATTGTAGAATGTACAACATGCGGGCATTCTCCTCAATGCCCGAATTGCGATGTAAGCTTAACATACCATCAACATAAAAAGCAATTGCGATGTCATTATTGTGGTTACCATATTGCACTACCATTGGCATGTGAAGCTTGTGGAAGCCCAACTTTAGATACAAAAGGTTTCGGAACAGAACAAATAGAGCAAGAGTTAATAAAAATGTTTCCTGAGGCTAAAGTCGGCCGAATGGATTTAGATACAACTCGAGGAAAACATGGTTATGAAAAGATAATTACAGCATTTGAGCAACAAGAACTCGATATTTTGGTTGGCACTCAAATGCTTACGAAGGGCTTAGACTTTAGAAATGTAAATTTAGTGGGTATTATGAATGCTGATACATTATTGAATTTTCCAGATTTCAGAGCTCATGAACGTAGTTATCAATTATTAACTCAAGTTGCGGGTAGGGCAGGAAGAACTCAAAAAAGAGGTAAAGTGATTATTCAAAGTTATAATCCGTACCATCAAATTTTAAAACAAGTATCAACAGGAGAATATGATACAATGTTTAAGGAGCAATTATATGAGAGGGAACAACACAAATACCCCCCAGTTAATAGAATTATAAAAATAACATTTAAGCATAAAGATTATAATAAACTAAACGAAGCAGCTGAATGGTTTACAAAAGGACTTAGAAATGCTTTTGGTATTCATGTTTTAGGGCCAGAATTTCCGCCAGTGGCTAGAATTAGAAATCAATATTTAAAAAATGTTTTAATAAAGATTCCAAATGGGCAATCACTCATAAAAACTAAAAATAGCATTAAAAAAATTGAAAAATCTTTTAATGCTATTTCGCAGTACACAAGTGTACGAGTAATCTACAATGTAGATTATATATAATAATTAGACGTTGTTTAGCGCTTCGGCTAACTCAGACTTTTTATTTCTGCTTAAAGGAATAGATCTACCACTCACTTCAACATTTTTACTGTTAAATTTCTCCACTTTTTCTAAGTTGATAATATAAGATTTGTGGATTCTAAGAAATTTATCTTCTGGTAATTGTTCTTCAAAAGATTTCATTGTAGAAAGAATAACAATGTTAGCTTCATCAGTTACTAGTTTAATATAATCTCCAAGAGCCTCAATCCATTTAATATCATTTAAAATAACCTTTCTCTTTTTAAGGTTACTTTTAACAAAAATATGTTCTTCATCTTCATTAACTCTATTTAACTGCTCAAATTTAGCGACAGCTCTTCTTACTGAAGAATCAAATCGAGACATTGTAATAGGTTTGTGTAAATAATCGGTAACATCATAATCAAACGCTTTAAGCGCATAATCAGGTTTACCAGTGATTAAAATTACTTGTGGTCTATTGTCTAATGATTCAAGTAGGTCAAAACCATTGATTATAGGCATCTCAACATCAAGAAAAATTAAATCAATTTCATTGTTTTTAATTCCGTTTTTTGCTTCTATAGCATTACTGTATTCCGCTACTAATGCTAAATTAGGATGATTATTGACCAATTTTGCTACGGCCATCCTTTGCATGGAAGAATCGTCTACGATTATACTTCTTAATTTCATAAATGGTTGATTTGTGGGGTTAAATCATAGGGCAAATTACCGAAAAAACTCGATGAACTACAACAAAAGATGTGAACATGGTGTAATATGTTGTGTAATCAGTAAAAAGCACTATTAAGGTTTAGGTTAAGTTCGTTTTTTTATACTATTGTTAATAACTATAAGCTTAATAACGAAGATTTTAATTAAATCTTGTAATAACTCAGAAATATTATTACTTTTGCGCTCCTAAAAATATATATTAATATGAATCATTACGAAACTGTTTTCATTCTAAATCCCGTTCTATCTGATACTCAGATAGAGGAAACAGTTAAGAAATTTGAAGATTTCTTAATTAGCAAAGATGCCAAGATGGTATCAAAAGAAAATTGGGGCCTAAAAAAATTGGCTTATCCAATACAACACAAAAAGAGTGGTTTTTACCATTTGTTTGAATTTACAGCTTCAGGAGAAGTAGTAGCTCCTTATGAGTTAGAGTTCAGAAGAGATGAGCGTATAATGCGTTTTTTAACTGTAAAGTTAGATAAGCATGCTGTTTCATGGGCAGAAAGAAGAAGAACAAAGTTAAAAACTAAAGCTTAAGTAGTATGTCATCAATAGAACAACAAGCAAAAGGAAAAAAAGATGGAGAGATCAGATATCTTACTCCATTAAATATTGAGACAAATTCTCAAAAGAAATATTGTCGTTTTAAAAAATCTGGAATTAAGTATGTTGATTACAAAGATCCAGACTTTTTAATAAAATTAGTTAACGAACAAGGTAAATTACTTCCAAGAAGACTTACAGGAACTTCGTTAAAGTTTCAAAGAAAAGTGGCAGTTGCTGTAAAAAGAGCTCGTCATTTAGCGTTAATGCCATATGTTGGTGATTTATTAAAATAAAAAGAAGCGAACGATGGAACTTATATTAAAAGAAGACGTACAGAATTTAGGATTTAAAGATGATTTAGTAACTGTTAAAAATGGCTACGGAAGAAATTTTTTAATTCCTAACGGAAAAGCGATTATGGCTACATCTTCTGCTAAAAAAGTATTAGCAGAGAACTTAAAGCAAAAAGCGCATAAAGAAAAGAAAATTGTTGAAGCTGCTACTAAAACTGCTGAAGCAATAAAACAATTAGAAATTAAAATCGCTGCAAAAGCTGGTGCTGGTGACAAATTATTTGGATCTGTTACTAACATAGATTTAGCTGATGCTTTAGCAAAAGAAGGGCAAGAAATAGATAAAAAATATATTTCTATACAAGGTGGTGCTGTTAAAAGAACAGGACCTTACAATGCTCAAATTAGATTACACAGAGATGTAATTGTAGATTTTCCTTTTGAAGTTGTAGGAGAAAAATAATTAATAGATATTTAATTATAAAAAAGAGCTATGCATTGCATGGCTCTTTTTATTTTTGCAATCTATTCAATAAAAAAAAGAGACAGATTGCATCTAAAAAGAGTAAAGCTGATGAAATATACGAGACTTACAAAACAGCAATTAGAAGAATTACATCAAGAATTTATAAATTTCCTAGCAACTCAGTCTATTACTGGTGATGAATGGGAATCTATAAAAAGCAATACCCCGAAAGTAGCTGAAGAAGAAATAGATGTTTTTTCTGATTTAGTTTGGGAGGGTGTACTGAGTAAAGTTGATTATGTTGAAAATATTTCTTCACAACAGATGCATTTATTTCATTTGACTGATAAAGAAATGAAGCTAATTTCGGTAAAAGTGATGAACCCAGAAATTGATTTAACAACGGATATTGGGTTCAATTGGTTTCGAAAAAACTGGCAATCAGATTTTGTGGAATACTTAACGGCTTCAAAAGCATATACAGAAGATAAAAACTTAGACAAATTCAAACTAATACAACAGGGTGCGGTTATAACAAAAGGAGAATTGTACCAATGGTTTGAAAAAGTCATATTGGAATAAAAAAAAAGCAAGATTTCGAATAGAAATCTTGCTTTTTTTAAATAGTTAGGATATGGTTTATTAAAAATATTATTATAAGCCGAAATATTGCATTACTTCATGGTAATTAGTTATATCTACTCCATTTGCCTTTAAGGTACTCATTACATCTTTTTGACTTTTACCTTGTAGGCTAGATGTATTGATCAAAGTAATATGAAGATTGCTAAATGTATTAGGAATCCAACCATAGTTTGGGTCAACAACTCCTACAAAATTCGAAATCAATAAAATTACTTCTTCAGGAATTACTGATACGTTAAATTGCCTATTTAAGCCATAGGAACTTCCAGGGATGGCGATGAAACCAATTCCATTGCTTGCTTCCAAAAAGAAGATTAGTGTATTGTTTTGCAATACTTCAGCTGTTAATTCTGGAACTAAGATTTCTATTACTGATTCATTAATAGGTAAATCACTAAGATCAACAATAAATTTTTGGACATTAGGATTGCTTTCCTCTCCGTTGATTCCATTAGCGCCATCAACTCCTGCAGGCCCTTGTGCGCCATCAACTCCGTCAGTGCCATTTATCCCATTGATTCCATTAATCCCATTTATTCCGTTTATTCCATTTATTCCGTCATCACCAGAACATGAAAAAAAGACCATGACTGTTACCATGCACCCTAATATTAAAAATTTTTTTAATTTCATTTGTTTATTTTAAATTATTTACTTCAAATGTACCGTAGAGAAAATGGTTGGTGGGTTTGAATTGATAAATGATTGTTTAAAGTTGATGAAACTAGTATTTGAGATTGATAAAAAAAGAGCAAGACTTCAAATAAAAATCTTGCTTTTGTAAAATAGTTAGGATATGCTTTATTTAAACTCTATTCTAAACCTAAATAACTCATTACATCATGGTAATTACTAGTGTCAACACCATTTGCTTTTAAGTTTGCCATTACATCATCTTGATTTTTACCTTGTAAAACTGTTGTTTCAATTAGAATAATATGAAGATTACTGAATACACCTTCAACCCATCCTAATGATAAATCGCTTCCATCATAATTCGAAATAGATATGTATACCCCCCCAGGTATGATACCAGAAATGTTAAATTGCCTATCAAGAGGAATTATTCCTCCAGGAATTGGAAAGAAACTAGGGATATTTTCATCAAAAATTTCTAAATAGAAAATAAGAATATTGTTTTGCAATATTTCATTAGTTAATTGTGGTACAGGTGCCTGAATTGATGTTTGGCCCTCAGGAATTGAGCTTACATCTATTATGATTCTTTGGGCATTAGCACCATTCTCTCCATCAATCCCGTCAGCACCATTCTCTCCATCAACTCCGTCAGCACCATTTATTCCATCAGTACCATTTATTCCATCAATTCCGTCGGCGCCATTTAGCCCATTTATTCCATCAACTCCATCTGTTCCGTCATCACCAGAGCATGAAAAAAAAGCCATAGCTGTTGCCATGCATCCTAATATTAAAATTTTTTTTAATTTCATCTGTTTATTTTTTATGATTATACTTCAAATGTATCTTAGAGAAGTATAGATGATGTGTATAGATTGATAGATGGCTGATTGTGGTTGACAAACTAAGATTTTAAGTTCATCAAAAAATATTAGTAAATTTAAAAGAGCTGATAGATTTAAAAATTCTATTAAGAATACTTTGTTTTTTTTGAATTATTTTTTAAAATATAACGTTGTGATTTTTATTATGTATAATACATTTAACTAGATGAATCTTTTGTTATAGTATTAGTTGTTGAGAATTTTAATTGCACTAAACAAGAGTTAAGATAAAAGTTGAACAAATTCAAAATAATACAACAGGGTGCGGTTTTAACAAAAGGGGAGTTGTGCCAATGGTTTGAAAAAGTCATATTGGAATAAAAAAAAAGCAAGACTTCTATAGAAATCTTGCTTTTATAAATAGGCTAGAATATGGTTTATTTTAATAACTTAAGATTTGGGGGAGAGTTTTATCAAAATATTATTCTAAGCCGAAATACTGCATTACTTGGTGGTAGTCATTTGTATCTACTCCGTTTGCCTTTAAGGAGCTCATTACATCTTCTTGACCTTTGCCTTGTAGGCTTGACTTTTCGATCATAGTTATATGAAGTTTGGTGTATAAACCAGGAATCCAGCCAGAGTTCACTATATCAGTTCCAGTAAAATTAGTTATTTGTAGAGTTATTAATCCATTTGAAATGCTTGCTATGTCATATCTTCTATCCTGACCTGCGTTACTTCCCGGAACAGGAGTAAAATAAGAATTACTTAAGCTAGGTATTTCTAAAAAGAGAATCAAGGTGTAGTTTTGTAATACTTCATAAGTCAATTCTGGTACAGGTATTTCTATTATTTTAGCATCTTCAGGAAATACATTTTCATCAGTTGCATCTATTACAATTGTTTTGACATTAGCATTTCCGTTTTCTCCATCGGCACCATCAGCACCATCGGCACCATCAGCACCATCAGCTCCTGTAAGACCCTGTGCTCCATCAACTCCGTCAATTCCATTTTTACCATTTAAACCATCGTTTCCGTCATCGCCTGAACATGATATTATAGCCATGGTAGTTAATACACATGCTAACATTAAGATTTTTTTTAATTCCATTTTTTTTAATTTAAGATTATTAATGCTTCAAATGTATACTAGGTAAGGGTGAATGATAATTACAAATTGATAGATGGTTGTTTGCGGTTGACAAACTAGTGTTTTAAGTTTATAAAAATATTAGTGAATTTAAAAGAGCATTACAGATCGAAGAGTTTTAGTATATATTTTTCAGTTCTACTCATAGAAAACAAGATGTAATCTTTATGCATTCTATAAGATTTGAATAGAGTTTATTTATGAATATTTCTAATACTATAGAAGTATGCTAAAAGAACAAATGACTTATATTTGCACGAGATTTTCAATTTATGGCACAAAAACCAAGCATACCTAAAGGAACAAGAGATTTTACTCCATCTGAAGTAATAAAGCGTAATTATATATTTGATATCGTTAAAAAACATTTTCAAACTTTTGGTTTTCAACCTATAGAAACCCCAAGTTTTGAAAACTCTGAAACCTTAATGGGTAAATATGGTGACGAGGGAGACCGATTGATTTTTAAAATTTTGAATTCTGGGAATTATTTTAGTAATTTTCATAAACTACTCGTTGATACAATTAAAGCAGCTTTGTTTTATCACTATGATGCAGTTTTGGATTTAAGCAATAATTCAACATCACATGTAACGGATTTAAAATATTATAAAGAGAATTTTTTCCAAGCTTTTATTAATCATTTGAAAAAGGAATCAGTTTCATTATTCTCTGATGAAAAAATAGATGAGAATAGATTAATTGAAGATTTATGGAATGTTTTACTTGAGAATACTGTAATAACTAATGAGAAGCAAATCAATTTTTTAGCCAAAAAAAGGGATGATTTGGAAGACTATATTTATTTGATTTATGCTGATTTTTGTTATCGTTTTTTGAGTAATTATTCAGGTTATATAAGTGAAAAAGCACTTCGCTATGACTTAACAGTGCCTTTTGCACGTTATGTAGTTATGCATCAAAATGAAATTGATTTTCCGTTTAAACGATATCAAATTCAACCTGTTTGGAGGGCAGATCGACCTCAAAAAGGGCGTTTTCGTGAATTTTTTCAGTGTGATGCTGATGTCGTAGGATCAAATTCGCTTTTGCAAGAAGTAGAACTCGTACAATTGTATGACGCTGTTTTTTCAGATTTAAAATTAGAAGGCGTTACAATTAAAATAAACAATAGAAAAATTTTAGCGGGTATCGCAGAAGTTATTGGTGCAAAAGATAAATTGATAGATTTTACTGTCGCTCTTGATAAACTAGATAAAATTGGTGAAGCGGGTGTAAAAAAAGAAATGTTAGAAAAAGGTATTTCTGAAATTTCAATCGAAAAAGCTACGCCATTATTTTCATTAAAAGGAACAAATATAGAACAGTTAAATACGCTTAAGGCACTTCTCGCATCTTCAAAAGAAGGTTCAAAAGGTGTAGAAGAGTTAAGTTTTATATTAGAAACAATTACAGAATTAGGATTACAAACGGCAAAATTAGCTATTGATGTGACTTTGGCTCGTGGATTAAACTATTATACAGGTGCTATTTTTGAAGTAGCTGCACCTGAAAAGGTACAAATGGGCTCTATTGGTGGCGGAGGTCGTTATGATGATCTTACCGGAATTTTTGGCTTGAAAGATGTGAGTGGGGTAGGTATTTCTTTTGGTTTAGATCGAATTTATTTAGTTCTGGAAGAATTAGGTCTTTTTCCAGAAGCCATCGATCAGTCATTACAAGTACTATGCGTCAATTTTGGAGCTAAAGAAGCAATGGCTGCTTTAAAATTAGTAACTCAACTTCGTAAAAATGGAGTGAAGGCAGATGTATACCCGAGTGATGCTAAAATGCAGAAACAAATGAAGTATGCAAATAACCGAAATGTACCTTATGTAGTTTTAATCGGTGACGAAGAGTTGAAAGCAAATAGTTTTGTCGTAAAAGATATGTTGAAAGGGGAACAAAAAACATATAATTTTAATCAATTAGAAGAATTCTATAAAACCTTATAGTTCATTTTTAATAGCTTTGATGACTGTTTTATAATAAGCTGTATCATGCGGCACATATTTTTTTATGTTTGCTAAACCCCACAATTCTTCTGAAAATTTTAGAAGTGATACTAATTGTAAATCTTCTACTTCGCTTTCTTGTTTAACTAATTTTTCTAGAGAGGTTTTAAGTTCAACAATAAAGGTATGATGAAATTCAGAATCAATTAAATGTTCATGGTGTTTTTGCACAGATTTAAAAACGCCTATTTTTTTTAAACTTTGTTCTGAAATTTGAAGCCCTATTTCCTCTTCAATTTCTCTAATAGCAGCATCTTCAATAGCTTCTCCTGCTCCAATATGTCCTGCTACCGAAACATCCCAGAGTGAAGGGTGTGTATCTTTATCATGACTCCGTTTTTGTACTAGAATTTTTTGACTTTTAGTATAAAACCAAATATGTACCGTTGGGTGAAACCATCCGTTCTTGTGAGCTTCAGATTTTAGAGCAGTTCTATTTGTAAAATTCCCTTCGGAATCAAGTATATCTATAAGTTCATCCATAGTAAAATAAAAAATCCTCCCAAAAGAGAGGATTTAATTAATTATTAGTCAAAATAGCTAAAGGTTTCACCGTCTTTAATGGTTAATAATGTCTCGTATATTAAACGTATTACATTTTCAACATCATCTTGATGTACGGTTTCAACAGTAGTATGCATATAACGTAACGGTAACGATATTAAAGCAGAAGCAACCCCACCATTACTATACGCAAAGGCATCAGTATCTGTTCCTGTATATCTTGAAGAAGCCATTCTTTGGAAAGGTATTTTTTTAGCTTCCGCAGTTTCAATAATACGTTCACGCAACTTGTTTTGTACAGCAGGAGCATAAGAAATAACTGGTCCGGCACCAATTTCAGTATGTCCTTGTGTCTTTTTTTCGATCATTGGCGTCGTAGTATCATGGCATACATCAGTAACTATAGCAATATTAGGCTTAATAGTTTGTGTTATCATTTCCGCACCTCTTAATCCAATTTCTTCTTGAACGGAGTTGGTAATGTATAAACCAAAAGGAAGTTTGTTTTTATTTTCGTGTAAAAGACGCGCAACTTCAGCAATCATAAAACCACCAGCTCTATTATCAATAGCTCTACAAACAAATTTATTACCATTTAAAATATGGAATTTATCTGGGTAAGTAATAACACATCCAACATGTACGCCCATTGTTTCTACTTCTTTTTTATCTTTTGCTCCTATATCTATAAAAATATTGTCCAGTTTTGGTGGTTCTTCTTTTGAGCTATTTCGAGTGTGAATTGCTGGCCATCCAAAAATACCTTTTACAATTCCTTTTTTTGTGTGAATGTCTACCCATTTTGATGGAGCAATTTGATGGTCACTGCCACCATTTCTAATTACATAAATTAATCCATCATCAGTAATATAATTTACATACCAAGAAATTTCATCAGAATGACCTTCAATGACAACCTTAAATTTGGCATCAGGGTTGATAACACCAACGGCAGTTCCGTAGGTATCAGTAATAAAAGTATCAACATAAGGTTTGAGGTAATCCATCCAAATTTTTTGCCCTTCCCACTCATAACCAGTAGGAGCAGCGTTGTTTAAGTATTTTTCTAGAAAATCAATAGATTTCTTAGTAAGAATCTTCTTTGTGCTCATTTACGTATATTTTAAAACGAAGTTAATAATATTCACTTTTATTTAATAGCAATGCGTTATGTTTATTGTTAATTTTGGCAAGAATTTTGTGATTTGTAAAATGATGAAAATTAAATTTTTAGTAATACTTTTTGCTATAACATCTTCTTTTAGCTGGGCTCAAGAAGAAGAAGTCCCATTAGATTCATTGGCGGAAAAGATGATTATTATTGAAGGGGATTCTATAATGCAAAGTTCTATTGCTTTAGATGAAGTATATGTTTTTAGTAAATTAAAATTTTCTAATTATGATGAAAAACTAAGATATTATATTCTTCGTAGAAAAACTCTAAAGGTCTATCCTTATGCTAAAATGGCGGCAGATAGGTTAACAGAATTAAATGATAGTCTTCTTAAAATCACAAAAAATTCAAAAAAAAGAAAGTATACAAAAGAAGTCCAAAAATACGTTGAGGGAGAATTTGCAGATGAATTAAAAAAGCTTACACGAACAGAAGGGCAGATATTAATAAAGCTAATTCATAGGCAAACAGGAATCACTGCTTTTGATTTAGTAAAAGAACTGCGTAATGGGTGGAGAGCTTTTTGGTATAATACAACAGCGAAAATGTTTAAGATAAGTATCAAAGAAGAATTTCATCCAGATTCCGTACATGAAGATTACCTAATAGAAGATATATTACAACGAGCTTTTTCTGAGTTTAAATTAGAACGACAAAAATCAGCACTTCATTATGATTATTCATTGCTAACGGATAAATGGAGTAATCATAAAAAAGAAAACAAATAGCTTGCATATTTCATTCCTATCTATTAAATTTAACACCCTCTTTTTTTTAAATAAGAGCCTTTATAAATATTTCAAAAAAAGTTTTTGTTATAAAAAGCTGTTAG